>Ga0190367_1000537_pt1 | contig 27050 bp, 25 predicted proteins | sample 4872181011_MG_FD_171838 | JGI IMG/M metagenome (GOLD analysis project Ga0190367, IMG submission 171838) | Hydrothermal vent microbial mat bacterial communities from Southern Trench, Guaymas Basin, Mexico - 4872-18-10-11_MG | ecosystem: Environmental > Aquatic > Marine > Hydrothermal vents >...
AGCTGGGTCACTAGGTGTAATGGGTGGAAATATGCTTTATGCAATAATATCTAAAGAACCCCTAAGGTATATACTCTTAATCTCTACAATAGCGTTCTTAATTTCATCATTCTTGACACTAATTATTAAGTGTAAGATTAAAACTTTAGTAACGCTAGAATCTAAGGAAGAGGTTAAATTAGTTACCACTGAGTTACCTAGACAAAGTTATAGTAGTATAATATCAAAAATTGAAATATTTTCATTACTTATTATCGTGCTTGGAGTCGGATTTTTCAATTCAGTCACTCGAGGAGATTTAATATATATCTATATGAATGAGTATTTAAGGCTTGAAAAGAGCCTTGTCGCTAGTTTTATAGCATTAGCTTCTCTATTTGGTCTATTACTTAGCTATCCAATTAGCTGGATTTCAGATAAATATACAGGTAGGTATGCATTAAAAATAGCACTGTTATCTTGTGTTTTTGGCGCATTAATTTTAAGTATAGAGGTTGGATGGATATCAATATTATCACTAGCACTGGTATATACGGGTGCTGCAAGTATAGTTCCAATAGCTAGAAAGATTGGAGTTTCACATCCAACTTCCGGAGGCATAATAATAGGGTTAATTAATGCATTAGCTAATGCTGGTAACGTATTAGGTTCAGCTCTAGCGGGTTACCTCTATGATATACTACCAAGGAGTATTAAAATTATAAACTTAAATCTATCTCCACTAATTATTGTAATGTCAACACCAATAATAGTAGTAACAGTTTTAACATTAATACTAAGTCCACTAATTAAATACTAAATAAAAAATACTCTTTATGTAAGAACTTGGATATTATTTTAAAGATCGCTAAAAATGAATGTCTAAATTATTTTACTTAGTTAATATATGATACTTTAGTCTCTACTTTAGAACTGGGATAGTAAAAAAGTAGAATAATAAGAGGAGAGGGAATTTCTACTTCTGTACTTTCTTTATAACTAGTGTAAGTATAAATATGATTACTATAGCAATGACTATTATCATGTATATATCTAACTTTGGTTTCTCCTCTGGTGGCGCTGGTGAAGTAGTTGGTGGGGTTGGTGATGGAGTAACCTCCTCTGGAGGAGCTTCAGTCGTCTTTTCTGGTGTTGTTGTTTCCTGTGTTGGTAGAGCTGGAGCTGTTACTGTTATCGTTATTCTAATTTCTTTAATAACGCTTGGATCTTTACTAGACTTAACTACTATTGTACATTCATCGACACCTGTAGCTGATGCATAGTACTTAAATACTATCTCAGCTGATTCACCTGGAGCAAGTGTTATAGTAGTTGGTGAAACCTCGCCTTTATCACAAGTAATATAGTATGTATCCTCATCGTCACCTACGTTAGTAATTGTGAAGGTATAAGTTGCTAACTCGTTAACCTCTACAGTAAGTGATATTGTCTCAGGGAAAATTTCAAAGTCATAGTGATATACAATTATGGTTACTGGTGTAACTCCAGGAATATATAGCTTTACAGAACTCTCTCCAAGCTTTCCATAAATATCATAGGCAACAACCTTATACTTTATAGTAGCATTTGGAGCATCTAGCTCAGCATAGTATAAACCTAGATCTTCATCAAACTTCATATCTACTTTTTTCTCCATATTGCTACCATAGAGAAGCATAACTTTAGAAACTTCACTATAATCTTGAACTAATGCATAGATATATAATTTATTGCCCTTTAATAGTGGAACTTCACAGATAACGATTTCTGGAGGTAAAGTTTCGTTTCTAGCGAAATTACCATAGGCGTCGAAGCAATATATCTCCATAGTAACATTTACAAACTGTTCAGCTGGAATGCTAAATCCAAAGTCAATTGTAGCTTCACAGTATGGTGACATCACCTCTGGAGGCAGTATTTCCATGCAAAAGCCTAGGAATGGATGTTCACCACCAAGCTTTGGCCCCCATAGCTGAACAAATGAGAAATATCCTAGGCAATTAACTGGCCATGACTTACCAATAAAGTTTTTATATGAATGTGATGGTATCGGATATCTACCTTTAGCAAGCCAAGTATCATCTAAAACATAAAACTTTAATCTAGCATTAACTTGATCTGCCGCTTTATCTATCTCTACATGCTTCACCTTTATTATCGGAGGTTTATAATCACTTACAGGAGATGTAACTGCAGGCTTCTTAAGTGGTAGGTAGTCGTAAAGGCCGGGTAACGCTTCATACGGTCCGGAGCCACTATAGTTATCCCAATAATTTCCAATTGTATAGTTAAGGTATATTTTATCGATATCTGTAGCATTTATGTGAATATCATTGTTTATAAAGTTATTTGCAGCTATAATGCCTTCAGAGTTGCTAACATATATGCCGATATGATTATCTTGAATAGTGTTATTAGTAACTCTTAGAAACTCATTTCTAAAGTAATCTGTATCAGCATATATCCCAATTAAATTGCCACTTATTAAATTGTTAGATACGATTGCTTGACCGAGTAATGTTGGGCAATGTATTCCTCCCCAGAGACTATTCAACATTGATACTACTCCGAAGAGCTTTACCCCAATATTTTCATTGTCATGTATAGAATTGCTGATTATATTAACGATAGGACTAAAGTATGTATAGACGCCAAATCCACAGTTAAATACTTCACAGTTAAATACTTTTGGAGTTGAGCGGTGTAGATAGATACCAGCATCCTTAGAATTATAAACCTTACAATTCATTATAGAGAAAAACTCTGCCTTCTTAGATATAGCTCCAACCCATAAATTATCAGCAAAAGTACATTTATCAACAGTTACGTATTCGGATTCAAGTGTAAATAGTCCACATCCATTATTAGAGAAGTTACAGTTAACTATAGAAACTAATGATGAATTGAATAGCTGTAGTCCAAGCCTATTACTATAAAACTTACAGTTACTTATTAGTACATTTGAAGAACCCATTAATTGAAGCCCAAATCCATAACTATCATGGAAGCTACTTTTCAATATTATCACATCATTTGTTTCTATAAAAATACCCTCCATATATCGGTACTGAGGAATACCAGCACTACTAATATCAACGTTTTCCATATATACCTTTGCTCCCTTATGAACTCTAAGGTAATATCCACTAGAGCCAACCTTACGAATAACAGTATTAACCATTACTAAGCTTCCACCAGGAAGAACCTCAATACCAACGTCTCTATCTGAATCAACATTAACTGTAACATTAATTAAGGTTAAGTTTGAATGTACTACTAAATCATTTGATATAGTAATTGTACTATCACTAATTGTTGTTGGACTTGTAATTTCATCTGTAACGACTACCTCCTTAGGCTTCACTTCAACAATACAAAGAATAGGAATCTCCGGAATACTAATTGAAATCTTACCATTTTCTATAGTAAATGGCACTTCTGTGCCGTCAATACACTCTTCAGTATAGACCTTCACTTGTAGATCTTTACCATGTAGGAAAGATGGTAAATCAAATGATAGAGAAATATTCTCCTGCCATATCACTTTATCAGCATTAAAATCATAGTTGTAATTTAAGATGTCTAGTATAAAGCTTTGTCTATCATGGTTAATATAGCATTGTATGTGCGCTCTTCCAGCTAAATTTGTGTTTATAAATGGTGGTATTACTTGATCCATAAGCTGCTTAAATGTATTAAGTATATCTTTAGCTTCTGGATCATAATAGTATCTCTTAACAAGATATTCTACAGCAATATTTTCGGTTATAGATGCTACAATACCATTACCATAGTGCTTTATAGTACCATCAAATAGTGAAGTAAACTCTGGTCTATATGCTATTTCACCACGTTCATTATGTGTCCCTATTTCTCCTACACCTATTAGAATGCCACCATTCCTAACATATTCTAGTAGAAGTTCTACCTGTTCATCTGTTAAGTAAGTTGCATTTGAAAGTATTAGTGCATCGTACTTTTGAAGTTCCCCTAAGGATGGAGTGTGATTATAGAAGTAGTTATCGCCAAATACCACTATATCGAATAATCTATGGCTATCAGCTAATAAGTAGAACATACCCTCATAATCTGGATATCCATATCTAAATGGATATGGAAGGGGCTCTGCATATCTTACAGTTGTAAGTGGATAGACCAAGGCAATCTTAGCAAATGGTTGATTACCAAATAAGTATGGATGCCTAACCACTAAATCTACAAATTTTAATCCTCGCTGAGGATTTGTGCTCTTACGTATAAATTGTAGGTCTATCCAGCTATTATATACTATCGTCTCAGCTAAGGCTAGGTACTGCTCCTCGGGATCTGGGCTTCTCGCCCATACGGTAAACCATGGATAAGGATCTACAGGCATAAGCCAAGGGAGAAATGTCTTATTCAGTGAAAGGAGTATCTTAAATACCGTAGCTCCAGTTCTATTTGGAAATGTTAAGTCTTCCCAGCTGAACTCTGATCCTAAGCCAGATACATACTGCAGGACATATATGAAGTTAAATCTTCTACCCCAAAAGTTGAGGAGGTGAGCTTCAGGAATATTCGTTAAAATAACAAACTCTCTTCCAGTTTCCTTCTTCCAAGCCTCGACAGCTTCATGTAGCTTTCTATAGAGATCAAGTAGATTCTTTAGGTTGAATTCCATGAATTCTTGCCATAAACGTTTAGCTTCAATTGGATATTGAGGACCCTCAACTCCAAGATCTGCATCACATTTATAGCCAAGAGATAGGAGATATTCTCTAAAGTTAAATTTACTGATATCTTCAATACCAAACTTTTCGAGAAGTTCTCCAGCAGTATACTTAGATGATAGAAACTCATTAAATTTCTCCATGCTTTCTGGATCGAAGCTCCAAGCTCCAATCATATTATTGTAGTCTCCTGATCCGGAGTCAAGCTGTATTCCATCCATTCCAGAGTCGAAAATTAGCTTTAAAAATTTGACTTCGAAATCTTGTGTTTTCTCCCTACCATGATGTAAAAGTATAGTCCAGTCAACTATCCGGTTAGGAATTCTCCATACATAGGTTCCATTTAGATCCATTCTTCCATATTCTTCTGGGGTAAGGTTATAATATGTAAGGATATACTGTAGCATACCAAAGTCTGGAACAGAACATAATGATCTATATGCTAAATGCTTTACTCCATGTGCATGAAGTGTTGAAACCTGTACCTTAACATCATCTACCTCCTCAGGAAGCTTTACAACATAGACATCACTAGTTGTAGTTGCCATAATAGGATAATAGCTGTAATCTTCTGCACCCACAATTTCAATTGCTCTGAACCTAGGATAGAAATTAGCTCCATAGATACCATGCTCAATAGTGTAGAGAGTGGACTGGCTATGTATAGCTATAGGTACATAGCTAATCATGGAGAAAACTAAAAGAAGAATTAAAAGTAGCGAGCCTACTCTCAAGAATAGGCTCACCTCATCTAGATAAATATGTCAAATAGATAATTTGACATAAAGGTATTATAATCTTTCGACTTAATCGATTCATCAGAGATACAGAGAAAAACCATCAAAACAACAGTTAAAAAATACTAAATTTCGCGTTAAGAATTATCATAAGTTAATATATCAAAATTACAGCAATAATATCTATATCTTTTTTCAAAAAAGAAAAATCAAGTTTATAAAATTCTTAGGTTCTCTGTTTCTCCAAAATTTTTTCCAAGAGTTCCCTAATTCTAATTAATTCACCTAGAATCTTAGTATTTATATCTTCTTCAGATTCAAATGTTTCGATAGCAACGTGTCTTTTACCTTTAACAAGCTTTATAATAAGTTCCTTAAGTTCCTCATAGTTCTCAATACCGTCGATTCTCGCCTCTGCTCCTGGTTATCCGGAATACCCTGCTGTCTGAATCTTAAGTGAAGCTATCCTAAGTTTTCTAGAAATAGGTCCCTGAACTACATCTATATTTGTAATCCTATTATACGGAACTACACCAACACGTTTAAACTAGACACCCCTCTTACAAATTATCTCATTTTCCGTCAATCTATATGTGATAGAATCATAGTATTTAGAAATCCAAAGTAGTATGAATATTAGTGTAATAATGGTGGGTATGCATATTATTATGCTTATACCTATTATCACTACATCTGGGAATATAAAGGCTAGGAGTATTAGGGGAATAAGCCACCACAACACTCCAAATACTACGGCTGAAATAAAGTAGATGTAGTAAAGTTTCTTAAATTGAGGAGAGGGCTTAAAATCTCTACCAATAGTAAAGCTAGAGTTATGAGTCAATTACGACGCCCCATAACTAAAGGTAGTAATACCATAGAATATTTCTTTGATAGAAAGTATCGAGATGTAGATCATTATATTTCTTAGCTATATTAGTTACTCGTGGAGGTGTAGCTATGAAGTATACATTTAATATCGAGGTTACTGATGAGGAGATAGATAGATTAGTCAAACGAATTGAAGAAGAATTCAATAAGATAGATGAGAAAGTTCTTGCTAATGAAATGAAGGTAAAAACAGTTAAGTTGGCTGAGGCCTCGAAAGATTCAAAGTGGAAGTATTATCTAGATTATTATCCAGATGAAAAGAGGTTTACATTAGTAGTTAATATGAGTGAGAAGCAGCCTAGAAAATATGCAGTATTAAAGCTAAGTAGTGTAGTAACGTCTATCGAGTCTCCAGAGAAGTTTATAGAAAGAGTAGCAAAGCTGTATCTTCTATTTCAAAAGTTGAGGGAAAAGCTAGATATGGAGTCTAAAGATACAATATTATAGTTATTTTATGTTCAAATATGATGGCTTCGTCGTTATCTAGAGAAATCTCTAAATTTAGGCTTCCGAAAAATGCGTTTTTCTGGAAATTAATATTAATGTTTGATTAAAATGTTAATTTTTGGTAATGTCGCGTTTATTGAGGTGAATATATGTTTAAGTTGCATTCTGAATATGGTTTTTTAGAGGGTGAGCTTATTAGAGTTGAAAGAGAAGTGTCTGTTAAGCTTGAGATTGCTAAGTTAATTAAGGAGGCTAATTGTAAACCGATATTATTTGAGAATGTTATGTTAAGAGATGGTAGGATTTCTGATTATCCTGTTTTAGCTAATATTGTTGGTAGTAGAGAGTTACTAGCTAGATATTTCGGTGTTCCACCTAGTGAACTAGCTGACTTCCTCTTGAATGCTATTGATAAGAGAAAGAAACCTAATATTATTCCTCCAGATGAATATAGAAGGATTAATGTTGACCTCAATAATCTCCCCTTGTTATTTCATTATCCTGGAGATGGTGGGTATTATACTACCGCTAGTATAGTTGTTGCTTATGATGAGGAGTATGGATTAAACGCTTCTTACCATAGGATGATGCAGATTTCTAGGGATAAGCTTGTAATGAGGGTTGTACCTAGACATCTACACTTATATATCGAAAGAGGCCTAAAGGAATTCGCTATATGTATAGGAAATACCCCTGAAGTATTAGTTGCTAGCGCTATGTCTCCTGAGCTTGGTGTATCTGAACTTGACATAGCAAATGCAATTAAAGAGATCAATCTTGTAGATTTTGATGGAGTTATAGGAACTAAGGCAGAGATCGTTTTGATAGGAGAATTAACTGGAGAGTTACACGATGAAGGTCCATTTGTAGATATAACTGGTACATATGATATTATTAGGAAACAGCCTGTTGTAAAGATAAAGAGGATTTATGTCAGGGAAAATGCCTTTTACCACGCTATACTACCAGCTGGGCCAGAACATAAATTACTCATGGGAATGTCTCGCGAACCAACTGTACTCAGAGAGGTTAGGAAAGCCGGTGTTGACTGTAAAGCAGTATATATTACTCCAGGAGGTTGTTCATGGCTTCACTGTATAATACAGATTAGAAAGAAGAGTGAGGAAGATGGAAAGAAAGCTATCGAAGCAGCATTTAAGGGACACAAATCACTTAAACTCGTCGTGATTGTTGAAGACGATATTAACATATATGATCCAAATGATGTTGAGTGGGCGATTGCAACTAGAGTACAGCCGGATAGAGATATATACATATATCCAGATCAAATAGGTTCTTCCCTAGATCCATCTGCAAATCGAATAACAAGGAAAACTGCTAAATGGGGAATAGATGCAACAATACATAATCCAGAGAGAAGAGGGGATTTTATAAGAGCAGTGTGGGATAAATAGTGATAAAGTTACGATTTACTAGATAACCTTTTTCTCACAGTTTCCTTAGTATATTTAATTAACCACTCAATATTTTTAAGATCCTCATCTGTAATATCTTCAATAGTATATTTCGATTCATGAAATCCCCATACATGAATATCATATGCTCTAGACCATACATCAACTAACATTGGCTCATTAAGTTCCTTAGAAAGTCTTCTAGCAGTTTTACCTAATAGCTGTGTCCACCACCTCCCCTCACTAATTGCCTCCTCATAATATGGAAGCTTATATATTTGAGCGAGAATTTTTAAGCACTCCTCAACTGTTTTATAAAGTTTCTCAGAAGCCTGTACAACATCTCCCCTCTTCAAGTAAATTTTTGCTTTTTCGAAACTTTTTTCAGCGATTTCAAGCCGTATACTTATCTCCTCTCTAGGATCTAACTTCAACTCTTTTAAAATTACGTTAATTATGAAAGATTCTGGATCAAGACCTTTCTTCTCTAATTTCTTTATAATACTCTCTGGAAGCGTAATAGATGTCGGCACTTCTATCAATTATTACAATAACTACTAAAATTATTAAAAATCTACATTCTAGAGTGTAATAAGCTGAGTAAACTACGTTTAATTACCGATAATTACATTATATAATATAATATGTATTTATCTAAAGAGGAAGAGCGAATTCTGAATGGAGAGTTTGGTGAGGGTAAGAGGAAGGCTTTAGAGATTTTACTAGCTATAGGCAAGATTTATGATGCTGATAGGCTTATGCCGATAAAGTCTGCACATATCTCTGGTGTTTCGTATAACAATATTGGTGATGCAGGTTTAGATTTTTTAAGAGAGTTCTCTGTAGAAGCTAAAGTTTCAGTTAAAGCTACGTTAAATCCAGGCGGAGTCGACCCTAGTAGATGGCAAGAAATGGGGATAGATGAAGATTTCACTAGGAAGCAGATGGAGGTTGTAAATGTATTTAGGAGGATGGGTGTTGAAACTACACTTACGTGTACACCATATCTAGTTGGAAATACACCAAGTAAGGGTGACCACATTGCTTGGGGTGAAAGCTCAGCAGTTGCATACGCTAATTCGGTGTTGGGTGCTATGACAAATAGGGAGAGTGGGATATCAGCACTAGCAGCAGCTATAATTGGAAAAACACCTAGATACGGGATGCATGTTAAAGAGGAAAGAGTGCCTAAAGTTAGAGTTAAGTTAAAGGTAAAGCTCCGTGAACCTAGTGATTTTGGTGCATTAGGGTATATAATATCAAAAAAGATTGGCGGTGAAGTACCGTGGATAGAAGGAATCAAAAATGCTGGTATTGAGGAGTTGAAAATGCTATCAGCGTCTATAGCTACATATACTGGATTACCAATATTTCATATTCCAGGTATAACTGCTGAGTGGAGGGATTTTGATGTACCAAGGGAGGTAGTTGAGATTGATGATATAGATATGAAGGATGCATATGAATATCTTAGCGAATCTTTCGATGGTATTGATTTAGTATGGATAGGATGTCCACATACAACTGTTGAAGAGCTTAGAAAAATCGCTAGATTATTAGAAGGTAAATCTGTTAAGACAGAACTATGGATAACAACTTCAAGAAGAGTTAGACAGGAAGCTGAAAAACTTGGTTATATCAGGATTATTGGGGGTGCAGGTGCAAAAGTTATATGTGATACCTGCGTAGTTGTAGCTCCTCTAAAGGGTAAATTTAAAACATTAGTTACAAATTCAGCTAAAGCATGCTATTACTGTAGAGGAGTAAATAACTTCATGGTTAAAGTAGCTAATTTAGAAAAATGTATTGAAGCTGCCTTAAAAGGGATATGGATCGAATAGCCTATTAACTATTCCTTATAAGTTTATATCATTAATCATTCTATCGGTTAATTTTTATTTTAACGAAATTTACTATTAGGTAAAGTACATTAAATTAAATTCTATTAAGGATTTATAGGGAGGAGGCCGCATTAAGTAAAAGGCGGTTTAAGATGGTTAAAAGAAGGGGAGTCATACGTCCAAGTAAGAAAGTCGTATTAATATTAATTTTACTTTTATTAATTGGCAGTTTCCTTTATGTTTACTTCTTTCAGAGGGAGAAGCTTCTTCTAGTTTTAGTAGATTTAGAGCCTGGAAAACCTCCTCTAAGCTTTTCATATCTACAGAAGTCACGTTTTTCAAATATAGGTGGAGTTGAAAAAGCAAATTGGATAAGGTTCTTTATTGTGTGGAATAATATTGAACTGGAAAAGGGAAAATATGATTTTTCCTTTTTAGATTTAGTAGTTAAGAGGTTTCAGAAGGATAATAAGGTGCTTGTATTAACAATTTTGCCTTTTGCAAATTGGGATCAAGATAAGTGTCACGATGATAGTTATATTGCTGAATTTCCTGTTCCTGGAGGGATGATAAAGGTAAAGGCAGGTAAACCTTGTAATATGAATGATTACATTGATTTCCTTAAGGTTCTTGTTGAGAGATATGATGGTGATGGCGTAAATGATATGCCAGGTCTACGTTATCCTATAAAGTACTGGGAAATAATGAATGAACCTGGTATGCAGAAGAGTATACTCGGTCTTAAATTTTTCTGTGGATCACCTGAGGATTATCTAGAGATTTTAAAGGTGAGTTATCAAACTATCAAACAGGTTGATCCTGATGCTAAAGTTTTGATGGGTGGAATGGCTGGTATGGAGAAGGAATTCGTAGATTTCTGGAGTAAGATTATAAGTGAAGCAAAAGACTATTTTGATATTGCAAATGTCCATAGTATAAATACTGATGAAGATAGGGAGGATCTTTATCTCTTTAAGTTTAAAGAGTTTTTAAAGAGTTATGGTGTGGATGATAAGCCAATATGGATAACAGAAGCTCAATATGGAGATCTCTTTGTACCTCCAAAAGACTTAGTTGCTGCAGAGAAGCTTTTAGTTAGAAGTACAGTTTTCGCTTTTGCGAATGGTGCTGAGAAAATCTTCCATATTGGTAACTGGTATGAATTCTGGAAAACTGAGAGTACACAAAAGGTCTATGAAACGTTAGTAAATAAAATAGACTACTTTGATTCTGTAGAAATTATTAAGCAGGAATATAAGGAAACTTTCAAAGGAGTAAAGACGATAATTGGGCAATATAAGTTTACGATAGGTGACCATGTTATTTATGTTTTATGGGGAGACTCTCCTCTTCCTGAAGAGTTAAAGGGGAAAGTATTAAAGGTTACGAATATTTATGGTGATGAAAAAATAGTAGAAAACTATACTGAAATAAAGCTATCAGATTCTCCAATTTATGTTGAAATAGTAAATAAACAATCTTCTAATCATACTTCACAACACATAAATTTAATAGAATTCCAAAAACTGGTCTATCCAAGATTATCGATTCCTAATGGAAAAATCTTGGAAGAAATAGGAAAAGTTGTTGAAGGCACGAGACTACCGATTGTAGAAGCTGAAGATAACATTTCTATAGTTTTCTGGGAATGTAATGATTTGGTTATGATAAAGCCGTTTAGCAGATTAGGGGCAGAAGTAGGAATATAGCATTTAATTTTGGAGGTTTTTATGCTGTAGGTGAGGAGATGATTGAGTTTAAGGGTAGAAGTATTTCAAGAGGATTTGCTAAGGGGGAAGCAATAGTAAGTAGAGAAGCAATTTCATTTTTTGGTGGAGTTAATCCAGATACAGGAGTTATTGTTGAAAAAGGACATGTATTAGAAGGTAAGTCGATAGCAGGTAAAATATTAATATTCCCGGGGGGAAAGGGGTCTACAGTAGGGTCATATATCATCTATAGGTTAGCAAAAAATGGTTTGGCGCCAAAAGCAATTGTGTGTATTGAGGCTGAGCCAATTGTAGCAGTTGGAGCAATAATATCAAATATACCAATGGTAGACAAAGTTGATGAAAAAATTTTTGAAGTAATATCTAATGGAGATATTGTAGAGGTAGATGGAGACCATGGTACTGTAAGGTGCATTAAATAGTCGCTTACTCTACATCTTCAATTTCAGTATATGTAAAGATTGGCAAGTACAAAACCTACAAATATTAAACAACCAATATTTATTGTGTAGGTGATTTTGATTATATGCCTACGATACGTGCACTTACATTCTTCATACCTGTATATGACTGGTTCTCAAATCAATTTAAAAAAGACGTTGAAAATTTCATATTTAAATCACTTGAACTCTCTGATAAACTTGAGCTATTTCAATGGACAACTCGATTCGTACTTCCACCAATACCAAAAAATTCTCAAGCTAAAGACTGTAGTAAAATAGTCGATTCTATTTTAAGTTTTAACTTTAAAAATAACATATTACTACAAGCATTTCCAGTAACTCCAGACTGTAAATGTATTGAGGATATTGTTGATATACTTAGTCTAGACGATAAGATATACTCTACGATTCTGGTGAGTAATGAAGCAGATATAGATGGTTTAGTCAATAAAATCTATCTTAGAGATGTTGATCCTAATATCTATACGCGAATTTCTATTACATATGGTAATTGGGTTGAAACAGCATACTTTCCTAGTACGGCTAATTCAAGAAATAAATTTGGGTATTCAGTAGCACTTAGATACTTAGATCTAATGAGCAGATATCTAATGGGTGAAAAGGAGCTACTAATAGATTTTCTAAAGGAGCTTAAAGATAAAATCTTAAACTATGAGGATTACTTCTATGGTGTAGATTACTCTCTATCCCCATGGATGGAGGAAAGCGTTGGCAAATTAATTGAGAAAAGATATAACATAACTCTCGGAGGTTCAGGAACCTACGATGCTGTTTATAAGCTAAACAAAGAAATACATAATATTGTAAGCATGAATATTGTCTCTTCTACAGGCTTTAATGAAGTTATGCTACCAGTAGGAGAGGACAACTTACTAAAAGAAAGGGTTAAAGATAAAACGCTTAAATTAGGGCATCTAGAGGGATTATCATCTGTATGTGTTGTTGGGCTAGATATGGTTGCTATAAAGAAAGATGAATTCATAATTAATGGTGTGTTACACGATATGTTTTCTATATATAAGATTAAGGGAAAACCAATTGGACTACGCATTATACCTATAGAAGGAGATGGTATAAATCTAAAGAAGTTTGGCTATCTTCCTCTAATAGATTTCTAAGCATCTTAATACCTTTTTTTATACTAAAAGAGTAAGGTGATATAGATAAAGATGAAAATTATAGTTGGAATCTCAGGAGCCTCCGGCATTAGACTTGCTATGCGACTTATCGAAGAACTAGATAAGCATGGGGTCGAGGTTTATACAGTAATTACAGATAGTGCTTTAAAAGTTGCTAAGGGCGAATGTGAAGAAGAAGTGATAAATAAGATTAAAGAGAGTTCCAAAGCTTTCTTTAGACAATATGAGATAGATGCACCTATATCATCAAGTAGCTTCCTAGTAAATGGAATGGTAATAATACCATGCTCGATGAATACAGTAGCTAAACTAGCATACGGAATAACAGATAATCTTCTCTTAAGAGCAGCCGACAACCAAATAAAAATGAAGAATAAACTTGTAATCGTACCTAGAGAGGCACCATTAAGTCAAATTCACCTCAGAAACCTTCTTAGGCTTTCCAAACTAAACTCAGTCTATATATTATTCCCTGTATTAACATATTATCATACACCAAAAACCTTGGAAGACATGGAGAATTTCATTATCGGTCGAATAATGGATCTACTTGGCATTCAGCATAATCTATATAGAAGATGGGGTACTAATGAGGAGTAAGCTATATTTCTTATTAGGCTAGGAGGGATATTAAAACCTACCTAAGCATACTTGTAGACAATTTTTATCTTACATTTATGAAACAACTTCGAATTACTAAATAGTTTTCTCCTATACATGTAAATATATATTGTTTTTTAATTAAATATCATATTCATTTATTGCATTTTTTGCATATAATAAATAAGATTTTTGTTGATTTCACAAGGTGATATATTATGAGCGGGGCACGCTCATATACCACATACAAGATTTCCATCATTACACTATTTTCTGTGCTTTTAGCCGTCTCCTCATTCCTAAACAAATTTACCTACCAAACTTCTCAAATAATCTCAGCAATCATTTATACTACTGGCATTATACTCGCCAGCTCTCCAGGATCCGCACTTATGATTGCACTAATCGCTGGTGGAATCTATATGTTTCAGTCACTTCTAGGTTTTTTTGCGTTAATAGCATTTGCACTTAGGGGTATATATACAGAAGCCTTCTTCATATTGCTAAAAGTATATCAAGGCCATGTAACTGTCATTAGAGTTTCGGCTGCTATGATGATATCAAGTCTCTTAACGGGATTATCATTTTACATACTATTTATACATATCTTAAAGATTTTACCTGACTGGGGCTTAATACCGCTGCTAATCATAACTTGTATTGCTGTGATATCTAATGGAATCGGAAGCTATGTAGCCGTAAAATATGTAATACCTCTCATTAAGAAAATAGCATTCAGAGGTGAGTTTTATGGTACACCTTAGATACTTATTTAAAGATTATGATAGTGATGGATATAGAGCAGCAGTTGAATCATATAGGAGAAGCGGCATAAGCTCTGTAATATGGATGATCACTAATATGTGTAACTTAAAATGTAAATTCTGTTACTTAAAAGCTGGGTCTATGCTGACTAACGAGCTATCAACTGAAGAAGCACTTCAACTTATAGATGAACTAATTGAATTAGGTAAACCTCTATTGTTTATTTCCGGTGGTGAACCTCTTTTAAGACCTGATGTATCTCAACTACTAAGTTATGCGGCTGAAAATGGGTTAAAAATCATATTAAGTACTAATGGTACTTTAGTTACATCTCAGATCGTTGACCTTATAGCTAGACTGGGTATACATTATGTTGCATTACCCTTTTACGGCTTAAAAACATTACATGAACACTACACAGGGGTGCATGGGTCATTTGATGCCGTCCTAAAAGCGATATCTAGGCTTAAAGAGAGAGGGCTTAATATATGCATTAAGATGATTGCGTTAAAACCGCTGATGGACGCATTTAGCAAAATACTAGAATTTGTCGCTAAACTTAAAGTAGACTTAGTATACATATGTGACCTAATGCCATGTGGGCGTGGAGTGAATTTACGTGATGAAATGCTGAGCTTAGATGACTGGAGAAATCTATTAGACATAATCATCCAAGAGTGTATTATAGGCTCGAGATATAGCTTCGAAATAGACATAGGAGCACATCCGTCAACAGCAATATATGTTTTTGAGAAACTTAAATCACTCGGATACAATGTCTCTAGTGTATTGAATAAAATGGCTAAACGTAAATTATGCCCAGTTGGCAGGGGATTTATAGCTATATCACCAGCTGGAGATATATTGCCATGTAACTTCCTGCCAACATATTCAATTGGAAATATAAGAACGTGTGGGTTAAAGGATATAGTAAAATCCCATAATATTAAATCATTAGGTGATACATCTAAGTTAACAGGACGTTGCTTCACATGTACATATAGAGATTTATGTGGAGGATGTAGAGCTAAGGCATTCTTGTATAATGGAGATCTGTACTCAAGTGACCCGACATGCCTAATACAATAGAAAAATAAAAACTTCTAATCGAAAAAATAATTGGGTAATCTATACAAAGATGAGAACAAATAAATTAGTTATAGAATCTCAGCTCAAATAACTAAACATCTCTTTCTTTCCTCATAAATATCGAGAGTAAATAACATATTCTGTATTATTATAAGATAAGCCATAAAACCTATTTTTAGGTGAACTAATTGAGAGACAGACTATTTCTTGTTAAGTTCGGTGGTAGCTTAATTACAGATAAGACTAAGCCATACACTCCTAGATTAGATGTGATTAAAAGGCTCATTATGGAGATTAAAGATGCGGTCTCTGAAGGTGTTAAATTAATTCTTGGTCATGGTGGTGGTAGCTTTCCTCATGTATCAGCTACAAAATACCAAACACATAAAGGCTTCATAAATGAGGACAGCGTGTATGGGATGGCTGTAGTCCATAATGACGCTATGAAGCTAAATAAAATAATAATGGATGAGCTACTAAATGCGGGTATAAAGGCATTTCCAATACAACCATCAAGTATAGCGATAGCAGAAAACTCTAGAATTAAGGAAATGTATATTAAGCCACTAAAGATTTTACTAAAGTATGGTGTAATACCAGTTGTCTATGGAGATGTCGGAGTAGATCTAAAGAAGGGATGCTGCATAATGTCAACAGAAGAAATACTACGATACCTCGCATTAAAACTCAAAGATGAATATGACCTATTCATAGTAATGTGTGAGGTAGTCGATGGAGTATACACGGAGGACCCACTTAAACGCCCCGATGCTGAATTTATCGAAGAAATCTCAAGTAAAAATATTGACGAAGTCAAAAAGTACTTAAGCTCATCTCATGGAATCGACGTCACAGGAGGAATGCTACATAAAGTAAACATACTATTTGAATTAGCAAAGGAAGGAATAAACTCAATAATCATAAATGGGCTCGTAGAAAATAACTTGAAAAATGTATTAACAGGAAAGCCTGTAAGAGGAACAATCATCAAATACTAATGCTTTTTTGATCGCTAAATTTGAGAAAATTAAATAGTTGAGAATCAAGTTATTGTTTAATGACTAAAGGTAGGAAAAGCAAATGGGTAATTGGCTTTATATTGCTAGCTATTCTCTCCGGCTTATCACTATTTGCAGATCAAGTATCTGCTTATGTTGGTTCTTTTGAGGGACGCGGTTTCATCAAGTATAGTTATATTACGGGTAATGAGTCTATAACATCAATAGTTTTTGAATTACCTGAAGATATTGCAGATGCTCTTATGCCTGAGGAGGTAGGGGGTTGGACTGTTAAAAAGTCTGGGAATAAACTCATTTTATCAGATGGAGTTTTGGAACCCGGGGAATCAGTAATAATCAGGTATTATTTCACGCGATATGTTAACCCCGGAACTAAATCTTTTACATATGTAGCAAGTACATCTGGCGGTCAAAGTATAGCAGGTTCTGCCTCAATGACCATTAATGAAACGATAATACTCAAGATATTAGCGATACTCAAAACTCTTCAGATACCACTAATAGGTTGTTTAGGATTACTATTGGCTTATCCCGTGGTAAAGCGGGTACCAACCCTCTTCCAGAAAGCTCCTCCTCATAAAGAAAAGCGGGAAGAAAAGGTAAAGGTGGCTCCATGTGAAGAAATAGCGAGGAAGCTTGAGCAGAAGAGGAAGGAGGTAGAGTGGAAGAGAAAGCATATGACTGCTCCAATAGGTGAATGGGACCGCCTCTTCGACAAAGCATTAAAGGAATTATCTGACCTCGAGGAGAAGTACATAGATTGTCTCACTAATAATTGTAATTATGAAAAGCTAGAAGAGCTGCTTAAGGAGAAGGTAGGGGAGCTTGGTAAGGAGCCGCGATCTAAAGAAGACCTTAAAGAGGCAGAAAAAGAAGTTAGGGTAGCCCAGACAATGGTTCATAGCTATGAAATTAACATTAAGGCAGGAAATATATCCACTAATGATCCAGGTTATAAGGAAGCTAAGAAAAGGCTAGAGAAAGTGGAAAGACGGAAAAAGTTAATTGCACAAGTATTGGACTTAAGAGAGAGGATAGCAGTCTGTAAAAAGAAGAGGATGGAGATTGAGGAGGAGGCGAGGAGGAGAAGGGAAGAGTGTGAGAAATTAAAAAAGAAGTGTATTGAAGAAGTTGAAAGGTTAAAAGAGGAGATTAAAGAGCTTAGACAGGGAGCCCTCAAGGAGCTTAGTAATTTAGCGGATAGAGCAGATAAGCTAGATGGGAGAGAATTATGGACTGAGTGGTGGAAAAGCTTTAACGCATTTAGAGATGCAATCAGAAGATTTGAACCTGTTCTAAAATTAGCTAACCTGAAAATGGAAAATTATAGGGGGCTTTGGGACTGGGGCGGCCCAATCGGTACCGCCGTAGGATATGCCGCAGAAGATATAGCGAAAATAACTATACCGACGTATCTCATAGATGTTGTCGCCGAAACCTATCAAGCTCTAAGCGGGTTCTTTGACAAAAACAAGCAAGGAGCTATAAAGTCATTATACGAATATGAAGGTGATATAGATAAGGCGCTAGACATAATTGAGGGTGTTGAGGAGTTCCCAAACACGCTAAAAGACGCTTTCAACACGTTTAAGCATTGTCTCAAAAACTTCAAAGAGTTAGAGGACAAAATAGATGAACTAGTGAGCAAAAGAAAACACTGCCTAAATACACTACCCAATTATCCATCAGAGGTCGATATAGGCGAATGCATAGAGGGGTGTGAAAAAGCAAAAGCAAAACTTATGCAAGAAAAGAAAGAGGTCGAAAATAAGGTAAGACGATGTAGAGAGAAAACGAAAGAGTTGGAAGAGCTTCTGAGGAAAGCGGAAGACTGCAAAACAAGAATTAAATGGTCAATCAATAAAATGAATAAAGCAAAGATATGCCTAGATAGATTCAGAAGGGGAACAGCAAAATTCTTCGAACTCGACAAATAACATAACGAGAAATCCCTAATTACCCCCTCTTTTTATTCACGATCATTTATGCATTTTCATGCATTAAAGTGCATTTTAGTTAACCTTTTCCTTTCAAAAATATTTTATAGTTAATGTTGATTTAGGGTAAATCAAAAATTGTTGAGCTTAATTTTATTTGTGATGAGTAATGGGTGGAAAGCCTAGAGTGTTTATTGCTAGGGAGATACCCAAGAAAGGAATTGATATGATAAAGGAGTACTATGATGTTGAGGTCTGGCCTGAATATACTCCTCCACCTAGAGATGTTTTACTTAGTAAAGCTCGTGAAGTAGATGCTTTAGTCACATTATTAACGGATAAAATAGATGAAGAAGTAATTAAGAATGCATCGAGGCTAAGGATAATCGCTCAATATGCTGTTGGTTATGATAATATAGATTTAGATGTTGCAACTAAACATGGTATCTATGTAACCAATACGCCAGGTGTATTGACAGAAGCTACAGCTGACCTTACATGGGCGCTACTACTAGCAGTAGCCAGAAGAATTGTGGAGGCAAATCACTTCGTTAAAAGTGGTGGATGGTGGGAAACAAAAACTAGCTGGCATCCAATGATGATGCTAGGCACAGAAGTCTATGGAAAAACCATAGGAATTATTGGAATGGGTAGAATAGGTAAAGCTGTAGCTTGTAGAGCAAAAGGGTTCAACATGAAAATCCTATACTACAGCAGAAAACCTAAACCAGATGTAGAGAAAGAGTTAGGAGCAAAATACGTCGACCTAGAAACGCTACTAAGAGAGTGACTTCATAACAATACATGTTCCACTTTCCAACGAAACACATAATATGATCGGTGAAAGGGAATTAAAGATGATGAAACCTACAGCTATACTCATAAACACGGCTAGAGGGCCAGTAATCGATGAAAAAGCATTAGTTAAAGCACTTAAGGAGGGATGGATTGCTGGAGCAGGTCTCGACGTCTTTAATGAGGAGCCACTACCAAAAGATCATCCACTAACTAAGCTAGAAAATGTAGTATTAGCGCCTCACATAGGAAGCGCAGCCAGGGAAACAAGAACAAAAATGGCAGTATTAGTAGCAGAAAACCTTATAGCATTCTATAAAGGTGAAATACCACCAACACTAGTAAATAAGGAGGTAGTAAAAATAAAACCACCAGGATACGTCTAACTATCTGAATTCTAGGTAGAATATTTAAAACATGTTTTACCTACTAAAATCAGTTTTACATAGAAAGATAGGTAATACTTTTTATTCCTAGTTTTTACATCTAATTATTGGGTGTTTCTCATGGAGTATGTTTTGAAAGTTTCGAGTAAAGGACAAATTGTTATTCCGATAGAGGTCAGGAGAAAGTTTAAGATTAAATCTAGAGTTATTCTTAAAGTCGATAAGGAAGAGATTAAGTTAATACCATTTATGGATATGAAAGATGCATTTGGAATTGATGGAGAGAAAATGCTCGAGGTCGCTAGATCCTTATTAAGAGATAAAGAGAGGGAGTTAAAACTTGAAGGTTAGATATATTTTTGACGCTGGTATTTTAGCATTATATTTTGCTGGAGATCAAAGAGTAAAGATATATCTTGATGAAGTGTTTAGTGGAAAAGCGGAGGGATACATATCAGAAGTAAACCTAGCAGAGTTTTACTATAAAACTGCAGAGAAATTAGGAATAGAAACTGCGAATATAAGATATAGAATGATTAGAGGGTCAGAGATAATTGCTTTATCTCCAAAAGGAGAAATAACTAGAAGAGCAGGTGAATTAAAACTAAAATATAAAAATAGGCTTTCATTAGCCGATTGCTTCCTTATATCACATGCAGAAGATTTAAAAGCAAAAATAATAACTACAGATCATAATATAAAACAAATAGCAAAGAAAGTTATATACATAAAGATCTAGAAGAAGATCTTTAAGTTAATAAAGAAATAAAAACTTTTTTCTCAGTAGAATAATAGTTACTAAATTCTCCATTATTTATGCTTAAGTATGTATACACTTAATCCTTCGAGCGCTTATTTTAAGTATTAGAAAGGGTGGTAATGTTTATTCATGAAATTTCGAAGGGAGAATAACATCATATTTGATGAAGAGCTATATAATAAAGAATATGTATATAAAGATAGAATTGATGCTGGAGCTTACCTAGCACAAATTTGTAAAACAGTTTTAGATAAAGTTGATATTGTTTATGCAATACCTAGAGGAGGTGTTCCAATAGGTTATAAAGTGGCAAGTATACTAAATGCAGAATTTGACCTAATCATCTGTAGAAAGTTATTGATACCATGGAATAGGGAAGCAGGATTTGGAGCCGTAGACCCATCAGGCAACATATATATTGATAAAGAATTTGCCTCAATGCTAGGATTATCTGAAAAAGATATAAGGAAAGCAATCAAGGAGCAGTTAGAAGAGATTAAAAATAGAAATAAGGTATTAAGAGGAGGTAGAGATTACCCAGACCTCACAGGTAAATCTGTTTTGTTAACAGATGATGGTATTGCAGGAGGATATACTATGGAAACTGCAATTAAATTTGTAAAATTTAAGAACGTCTCTAAAGTATATGTCGCAGTACCAACTGGAAGCTTAAACTCAGTAATAAGACTCTCAAAAATTGTCGATTTAATAATATGTCCAAATATTAGAAGCGGCGCGGTCTTCGCGGTCGCCGATGCCTACAAATACTGGAGAGACCTAACCGATGAAGATATACTACAGTACATCAAAAATATCCAAAATAAGATCTAGCTAGTCCAGATCCCTAATAGCACACTTCTCACTGAATTAAGTAAGAATAAATCCTCCTTGCTTTTCTCTTACCTCTCTAACCGTATCTAATAATAAAGTCTATAGGCTTCCCTATAATATCCTCTAATAATAGTTTCTTTTCTCCTGCTTTTTCGATATTACGAGAAATATTATAACTATCCTTAACATATATTATTAGATTCATCTTATCCCAAGTTATCTGTACCTTAATATCTGATACTACTTGATTTAATGAGTAATCTAGTGCATCAGCCACCCTTAATATACCAGTTAATTTTGCCAAAATCTCCACTAATTCACCTGGTACTCTCGGATTTTCCCTTGGATCTCCCATTTCTATATTATGATATAATGATAGTAATGCTGCTAACTCCAACGTCTCTTTTGAAAATACCTCCTTTAACTCTCTCGATGCTAATACTGCTCTATAACTCTTTTCATAATGCCTACTACCATCACCAATACCCTTTCCTATATCATGTAAAATCCCAGCTATAGCTAGTGGAGTCAGAGTATCTATCGTTAAGTTAAGTTCAGATGAAAGTTCATACCATAACCCTAGAGCTAACTGTGTAACTTTAGAAGCGTGACCAAGACCTAAACCATAATTATACTTCAAACCAAAATCCACTACCTTAGCTAATCTAGGCTCAGGTAAAGCCTTAATAAGCAGTTCAAACATTTCTACTATAGCCTCTTGCTCCCACGTTGAAACTGCATCTACAACATACCTTCTTACAAATCTTATAGCTTCTTTAGCAGTTAATCCTCCGGCATACACTATATATGCTGAAGCAAAAGTACCACTCCTACCAATACCACCAAAACAATGAATCAAAACCCTACGTCCACTACAAACATTCCTATGTATCCAACGAATACCCCGGTAAAGATCTAAAAGTAAAGGTGCAGAAAAATCCTCCACAGGAATATGCAAACACTCTACCCCAAACTTTCCCCATAAATCCAAATCATACATTAACTCATGATCCTCAACAAGCACTAACACAGCTTTAAAGCGCTTTGATAACCTCTCTACTTCAATAGGTGTAGGCATAGAAGACAAAGCAATACTATACCTAGAAATATACTCAACTACCATCTCTATTAAACAATTACTACAGCAATCTGACATAAATAAATTATCCTACTAAGTACTCTAGGATAATCTAGCGATAAGGTAGTAGAAAGTAGTAAATAGAATTAACTAGAAATTATATACTACATTAAAGGTAGTATAATTTAGGGAGGCAGCATGAGCTACGTAACTGCATCAGCCAAAATCAGTACTTGTATATCTATATCGATGGAGAACCATTACATGAGCTCCTCGGCCTTGCTAGATATATTCATCCCCAGGAAATTCCCACTCCTTTTTTAGAGACAAAAAGGCACCATAAATTCTATAGTAGAATATTTTAAGCTCAACTAATAAGCTCGATCCAATGGAAGCTTTTAACTCTTTATTCCTCTATTAAAATAATGAGTAATTGTAGGATAGGATATCCTAACCTATAAATATTCCATAAATTAATACTTAATTCTATGGAACTAAGACACTATATGGAGAGACTTGAGCACATCCTCTGCAATATAGTCTCCAATTATCCCGATGCTATATTATTCTCTGGTGGTATAGACACATCACTAATCACTGTTCTAACCTATAAATTTAAGAGAGTTCCGCTGGTCACGTGTTTCTTTAAGGAAGCTGAGCCCTTAGACTTCAAGTATGCTACTCTGCTTGCTAAGCAGTTAGGCGCTGAACATCACATAAAATACTTTACAGTTGAAGAAGCTGTTGAGGCTACTAAGGAGGTAATTAGAATTTTAAGAGTTTTTGATCCCATGGAAATCAGGAATAGTATAACTATATATTTAGGGCTAAAGTTCTGTAGAGATCTAGGTTTTAGGAGGATTTTTACTGGTGATGGTAGCGATGAACTATTCGCCGGATACTCCTTCTTATATAACAAGCCTAAGGAATATATTAAGAGCTGGATCAGAGAAATTGCTGGTAGAATGTACTTTTCTTCAAAACCTATTGGTGAGGCTCTTGACTTAATTGTTGAACAACCGTACATAAGTAGGGAGGTTATTGATTTAGCTCTTGAAATTCCCGTTGGGTATAAAGTGGCTAGAGTGGACAATGTAGTTTATGGAAAATATATTTTAAGAAGAATTCTCGAAAAGTATGTGCCTAAAGATATTGCATGGAGAAGTAAAGAGCCAATCGAATATGGAAGCGGTTCCACAAAGCTTAGGGAAATCTTTAGCCAAATGATAAATGATAATGAGTTTAAAAATTTATGTCACGAGGTTAAGTTAAGGGATAAAGAGCAAGCCTATTACTATAAAGTATTTAAATCCCTAGGCTATAGGATCATCAGAGCTAAAAATTCTTCAAAAAGATGTAGGTATTGTGGCTCCGAGGTCTCTAATAGCGTATTCTGTAGAGTGTGTGGAGCTTATCCAGCTATATAGGTGTTTAGTATGGGTCTAAAAGTAGCTCTGTACTCCGGTGGTAAAGAATCTCTCTATGCTTCGATGCTTGAATGGCCAATCGACTTATACCTAGTATTAATCTATGAGTTTCCCCGTCCCTCTCCACATCTCATTAACCTTCATGCAGTTATTAGCTCAGCCACATTAACTGGCCGCCCAATCTACGTAGTTAAACTAACTAAAGGCAAAGAGTTTATCGAAACAGTAGAGACCTTAAAAAATCTAAATGCTAACGTCATAGTTGCTGGGGATGTACTTATCGAGGAACACCTTAAGTATATGGAGAATCTAGCTTCTGAATCTGGAGCTAAGCTTAAAGAGCCGCTTTGGAATGTAGATACCAGCGAGCTATTAATTAAAGAGGTTGAAGCTGGAATTGAATACATAATCACCGGGATCTCAGCTAAAGTTCCAACTAAATGGCTATGTACGTATGTGAATAGGGATAATGCATATGACCTACTAAATGATGCTTTAAAACACGATTTCGACCCTATCGGTGAATATGGAGAGTATCACACTCAAGTGATTAACTCACCACTGTTTAACAATAAACTAAAATGCAAATGCATCAAAACATATAACTTCAACAACTATAAAATTTCATTTTTAGAACTAGTCTAAATTATAACTTTAAAACCCAAGCCTCTCAAAAATTAAATAATGTAGCTAAATACAAACATGATAGTCCATAACCTCTTAAGCAGAGAAAATAGTCTATTTTACCAGAAAAATTATAAGTATCTGAATATTTAGTAATTTCTGGTGATAATTTTGAGTCAGACAGTAGTATGTAAGGTAGGTAAGAAGGGAGCTATCTATATTCCAAAGCATATACTAAAGAAGTTAGGTGTAAAAGAAGGTGATAAAGTCATAATAAAAATTAAGGATGGTTATTTAATACTAGACTTTATACCTGATCCTCTCAGTTTAGCGTTAACAGCGAAGAAATGGGCTAAAGTAAACGTTAAAGAGTTTGAAAGGGAATCTGAGGAGGAGCAAAATGAACTATATGAAGCTTAATGTCTTACTAGATTCCACATATATACTTCCAACCTTCGGAATTGAAGTAGAAGGATTAACAGACGAGGATATAAAGAATCTTAGAGAAATATGTATAATGGGTAAAGTAAAATTTTATTGTTCACCAGTAATATGGATTGAAGTCCTAGGTAAATTGTATCGAGAAAGTATACGTAAAGGTATAAATATCGAGAATATAATAAATAAAGCTACTAAATCACTACTAGAATCAAACTTCTATACTTGGATACAGCCTTCTCCACAAGCTATTGAACTAGCATTTAAACTTAGATCATTAGGACATAAAGATAATATAGATAACCTACTATACGCAATATCAATCACAAATAATATGATATTCCTAACAATGGATACAGAGCTTAAAAACTTCCTACAAGAACACAACATAGAAACAAAGAACATAATAGATCACCATATACTGCTCAAAAAACTAACATAATTAATTTTGATAGCTCCTCTTCAATTCTCTTATTATCTCCAAAAATCACTAAACATAATAAAAAATCAAAAGCTTATAGAATGTTAAAAAGGCTTAAGAAAGTTAAGGTATGTAATCTGAAAGTTTCTTTTGGGTATCTCCAGTTATCCTTCTTGGGTAGTATGGGCCGTAAACTATAGGCATAAATCGTATAAGTTCTCTAATCCATTTTTTCTTTTGAGGAGCAAATACTGATGGTCTAAGACATGAAGTTAAACCAAGAGCAAACTGTTCAGGTAAGAGTTTCTTAACAATCTCTATATACTTAGGTGAAGCTAATAAACTACATTCATCAAAAATTATAAAACCATAATCTCCAACTTTGTCAGGATGTCGATATACATCAGTATATGTAGTTATAAGGAGACCAGTTTTACCACCGGTTAACCGTGTAGAAATCTTCTCTTTCTTCACACCCAACGTGATAAATAATTCTCTCCAAGGCTCTATAGAATACCGCGCAGGAACCACAATTATAGTATCCAAAAGAAACATTATAGCAATCCTTATACCAATAATCATCCTCTCAAAACTCTCCATAAACTCTATAATCCCCTTCCTCTTATTCGACTCAATAAGATATTCATAATACGCGCGAATAGCAGCCTTCTGATTATCATTTAAAAATGGTAACTCACTAACCTCCTCCAAAGGATGTAAATCAGACGGTCGCTCCTCCAATTTTCCCCTCGCCAACAACTGAGTATAAAACTGATTATCTCCCATCCAAAATAAATTTATACTAGCCCACCAACGAGAAAGTAAATCTAAATCTCTACCAGATACCTCCACACCCATACTCCTCAATTTATCTACAACATCCTCAAACCCATGCACCTCAGCAAATCTCCTAAACTCCCTCCACCTCTCATACCCTATCTGCCCAATAATCCGCTTAAGAAGCTGATCCCACTCCCTATACTCCATCAAATAAAATAATAACCCCAACAAAATATAAAACATAAACAATTAATCAATAAAATTTATCTAAAAAATCAATCGAATAACATCAAAAATAAAATCCCAATAAGAAAACTAGAATAAATAGTGTAGAAAGATCTCTTTCAAATTATTTCACATTACTGTCTTAATACTCCTCGAAACAATATTATTTAAATCTATCTTAGACCTTGAAAATTTATTACTCTTGATACCAATTATCTCCTTCTTATCATTTAGATCTAGACTTACATTCTCACTAATTTCAATAGAATTAACTATCTCACTATTCCTAACCCACACATAAAGAGCGTCAGCCACAAAATCGTACTCAATAAAAACCAAAATTTACTATTTAAAAGTTTATTTCTCATATATAATCTTAATTATTTATGCCTAAAGTAAAAAATATACTTATTTCATATTGTGGAATTGTATGTGAATATTGCAAAGCATATACACGGAAGCTATGTGGTGGTTGTGATACACATATTAATGAATGTGTATATGCGAAATGCGCTTCGAAAAA
>Ga0190367_1000538_pt1 | contig 27005 bp, 28 predicted proteins | sample 4872181011_MG_FD_171838 | JGI IMG/M metagenome (GOLD analysis project Ga0190367, IMG submission 171838) | Hydrothermal vent microbial mat bacterial communities from Southern Trench, Guaymas Basin, Mexico - 4872-18-10-11_MG | ecosystem: Environmental > Aquatic > Marine > Hydrothermal vents >...
GCTATACCCAGGTACAGGCTACGTCGACGCCCACCTCGTCGACGTAGCCTGTACCTGGGTATAGCGTCCTAGGGTCTTGGTGGAAGCTTACATAGAGCACCTCCTTTGAGCTATAGAAGATATCCTGGGTGCCGTTGCCGTGATGACAGTCTATGTCTAGGATTAAGACCCTTTGAAGCCCCCTACGCTTGATTAGGTGGGCGGCGGCCACAGCAATGTTATTGAATATGCAGAAGCCCTGCGACGCAGCCCCTAAAGCTCTACCGTAGACCCCTGCATGGTGGCCTGGAGGCCTAACGAGGGCGAAGGCGTTGTTAAAGGACCCTTCCATAACCAGGTCGCAGGCCTTCATAACCCCGCCGGCCGCCATTAAGGCGGCGTCGTAGCTTCTAGGCGATAGGTAGGTGTCCCCGTCGAGGTACCTAGCCCCAGACTCCACGAGCCTCTTAACCCTCGCTACGTAGGACCTATCATGGACTAGAGCTAAATCGTCCTCAGAGGCTGGACTTGGATCAACAAGTAGACAGCGGTCAGAGTCTAGAAGGCCGAAGTCCTTTAAGGCGCTGAGTGCCTCCTCAAGCCTCTTAGGCGACTCAGGATGGTAGCCGTGGGGTCTATGTTCCAGGTATACGGGGCTGTATATCACGGCGGTGGCCATGGGCGACACCTAGAAGCTAGGTAGCCCCGACTTTACAGCTTCCACTAGTAGCTTGACGCAGTTCTCCAGGTCGTCTAGGCTTATCACCTCGCTGAAGCTATGAGTATACCTTGAGGGGATGGAGACCACGCCCGCTGGGACACCGCGCTGGCTTAGATGTATGGCCGTAGCGTCGGTGGTGCCTCCCTCCAACACCTCGAGCTGGTAGGGTACCTTAGCTCTCTCGGCGGCCTCGATAAGCCACTCCCTAACCTTGGCGTTGGCTATCAGACCTCCTGACAGCGAGTCCCTCCTACCGTCAGCTACGAGTATCACAGGCCCCTTTCCGAGCTTAACCGGGGCCTCGTGGTCCTGCGTGCCTGGGTGGTCGGCGGCTATGGTGGTATCGACGGCGACCCCCACGGTGGGGTTCAGGGCAAAGGCCGACACCGTGGCTCCTTTAAGCCCGACCTCCTCCTGGACCGTAAACACTGCGTAGAGCTTGAAGCTCGGCCTCTCGATCCTACGTAGGAGCTCGATGAGCACAGCGCACCCTGCCCGGTCATCAAAGGCTTTACCGCACACCAAGCCTCCTCCTAGCTCAAACAGGTCTACTTTAATTGTAACTGGGTCGCCTACCTTAACCCCCATGGATTTAGCCTCGTCAGCGCTCCTCGCCCCTATATCTATGAACATCTTGTCGTAGGTGACAAGCTGCTTCCTTTCCTCCTCCTTCATCACGTGGATAGCCTTACACCCTATGACCCCCTCTACGACCCCCTTAAACGTGTGTATCTGGACCCTTTTACCTAGGAGCACGTGGTCTGGGACCCCTCCAAGCTTAGCGAACCTTAGGAAGCCCTTATCGTCTATATGCTTAATTATCAGACCCAGCTCGTCCATGTGGGCGGCCAGCATTAAGCTCCTATCGCCCTCCCCCTTCACGGCTATGAGGTTACCCATAGGATCAGAGGTTATCGAGTCCACATAACCCTCAAGCTCAGCTCTAATAACATTCTGGACGCTATGCTCAAAACCGGGCGCGCCGCAAGCCTCCGATAAACGTTTTAGGAGAGTCTTCATAGACAAGGTAAGTCCCATAACCAGGTCGAGGCATCTATCTGATTAAGGTTTCCCCTGAAGACAAGGGTTACTAAAACCAATATCGGTAACACTAAAAACCCTCAACCTTATCTGTGTTTGTTACCCAGAAAACCAGGGGCTTAGATGTCTGAAGAGAGGGAGAGCGGTGTAGTTAGGGCCAGCGTCTCCTTCCCCCCTGAGCTGCTTAAGGAGTTCGATGAGCTAGCGCGCAGGCTCGGCTATAAGAAGAGGTCTCAGGCCATCTGCGACGCCATGAGGAACTTCATAGTGGAGTACTCGTGGAGAGAGGCTAAGGGGAACGTGATAGGGGTCATCTCCTTCATCTACGAGCACGAGGCAGGGTCGGTAGCTGAGAAGCTCCTCGATATAGAGCACTCGTTTAACGACGTGATAGTCTCCACTATGCACGTCCACCTAGACGAGGAGAACTGCTTGGAGGTGTTAGTTAGCCGAGGGCCAGCTGAGAGGATACAGCGACTCTCAAGCTCCTTGATGAGCTTGAGGGGGGTTAAACACCTAAAACTGCTGACCACGGCCGTGGTAAAATAGGGGTAGGTCTACGTTAAAGCTTGCCCGCTTTTTTGAAATGTGAGGGTTAACGGTTCTTCCATACAGGCTTACGTTTCTCTAAGAAGGCTTTAAGCCCCTCAACCGCGTCCTCAGTCTTCATAAGCTCGTCGACGTAGATCCTAGTTACCTCCTCAATAGCCTTCTTAGTGGCGGCTATGTCTATGGCCGTCTTAAGCGCCTTCTTAGTAATCCTCAAGACTATGGGGCTCTTGTCTTTAAGTTTAGCTACGAGCTCGTTTACCGCGTCCATTAATTTGTCGGCCGGCACAGCCCTGTTTATTAGCCCTATCTTAGCGGCCTCCTCGCCCGTAATACGGTCGCCTGTTAATATCAGCTCGAAAGCCTTCATCCTACCTATGAGCTGAGGCATTATAGGTATAGCTACGGGCGGATAGACGCCCACGGTTATCTCGGGCTGCCCTATCAAGGCGTCCGAGGCCGCGATCGCCATATCGCAGGCTATGACTAGCTCGCAGCCTCCACCAAGCGCGTGGCCGTTGACGGCAGCTATGATGGGCTTGTCTACCTCCCACATGGCGTAGAAGACGCCGTTGAAGGCCTTAATGAAGGCGTCGAGCTTCTCAGGCATGTGGTCAGCTACGTCCGCGCCCGCTGAGAAAGCCTTGCCAGCCCCAGTGACTACTATTACTGACACCGAGTCGTCCTGCCCAGCCCTCTTGAAGGCGTCGGCTAGCTCAAGTAGCATCTCGGTGTTCATCACGTTTAGCGGAGGTCTGTTTAAGGTGATCCACGCTACGCCATCCTTAACCTCGTATATTAGAAACTTGTAGCTAGACATAGATGAGCACCAGAGATCATAGACTTGGAAGCTGTATTTAACGCTTTAAGGAACTGCTAGGGGCAAAGCAATTTAGGGAGTTCTACTTAGCTGCTTTAAAACCTCAACCCATGGGAGCTAGCCATGATCGACTTGGAGGTCTTAAGGGTCTCGTTAGGCAGGGCGAAGGCCGACCTAGTGATCAAGGAAGGATGCCTGGTAAACGTGTACACGGGCGAGGTGCTCGAGAAGATGGACGTAGCGATCAAGGGTAGCAGAGTGGCTTACGTGGGCGCTGACGCCTCCCACACCATAGGCCCAGACACCAAGGTCATAGACGTAGACGGGTCGTATGTAGCTCCAGGCTTCATAGACGCGCACACCCACATAGACCTATACTGCACGCCAGCTGAGACCGCGAAGGCAGCGCTCCTCCATGGAACCACCTCCCTAGTCACTGAGCCCGATGAGCTGGCCAACGTGCTGGGCTTTGAAGGCGTCAAGTTCTTCGTGGACCTAGTGAGGAAGCTGCCGCTAAAGGTATATGTATTTATACCGTTGGTGTGCCCCCAAGACCCCCTCTTCGACGATAACCCGCCCTTAACCTTGGAGGAGGTTGAGGAGGCGCTTAGGTGGCCGGAAGTGTTAGGGCTTGGAGAGGTGGTCAGCTGGCTAAGGCTGATTGAGGAGGACCCCGACTACCACGCCAAGGTACTAGCGGCTCAGCGAGCAGGAAAAGTGGTTGAGGGGCATACTGCTGGGGCGAAGGGGATTAAGCTTCAGGGGTACGTGGCGACTGGGATCTACTCCTGCCATGAAGCTATAGCGGCTGACGAAGCCCTAGAGAGGCTTAGGCTAGGGGTCCACGTGATGATAAGAGAGGGGTCATTAAGGCGGGACTTAGCGGGGGTCTTACCGGGGCTAATCAAGAGCAAGGTGGATCTACACAATGTCTCCCTGGTCACTGACCACGTGGACCCCGAGGACCTCGTTAAGCTGGGCTACATGGACTACGTGATTAGGGAGGCCATAGAGCTCGGCCTAGACCCTGTCGAAGCCATAAGAATGGCTACCTTAAACCCAGCTAGGAGATTTAACTTAGACCACGTGATAGGCGGCGTGGGACCTGGACGCGAAGCTGACATAGTGGTCTTAAGGGATCTCGATAGGGTGGAGGTTGAGGCTACCATCAGCCGAGGTAAGCTTGTCTCCCTAAAGGGTAGGCTCCTCATTGAGATCACCCCCGCCGCCTATCCTGACCGCTTCCTAAGGACGGTGAAGGTACGGAGGCTGAGGCCAGACGACTTCAAGATAACAGCGCCGTTGAGGGAGGGTAGGGTGAGGGTTAGAGTGATGGAGCTACTGAGCGAGACCATAACGAGGGAGAGGGTTGAGGAGCTCGAGGTGCTGGACTGGGAGGTCAAAGTACCTGAGGGGTACTTGAAGGTCGCCGTGGTAGATAGACATCAGCTAAGCGGTAGGATATCGCTTGGTGTGATGAAGGGGTTCGGTGCAACGGTGGGTGGGCTGGCTTCAACCTTAAACTTCGATGAAAATAACTTAGTGGTTCTGGGGGCTAACGAGCACGATATGGCGGTGGCCGCCAATAGATCCGCGGAGCTAGGTGGAGGTATAGTGCTCGTTAATGAGGGGAGAATTCTGGAGGAGCTTGACTTACCGCTGGCAGGGGTGATGTCGCTTAAGCCCTTAGAGGAGGTGGCCTCTAAGCTTAGCAGCTTAAACTCGACGTTGAGGAGTCTAGGCTCACGTTTAAGCAAGCCGTTAAATGTGATGCTATTCGTTACCTTCGTCACGCTCCCTGAGCTAAGGCTGTCCGTGAAGGGGTTAGTCGACGTTAAACGTAGGAGGCTAGTGCCCTTAATGGAGGGAGTTTAACGCTTTAAGCTTCTCCATAAGCTCCACGTACCATTTAGGCAGCCTAATGTCCACTTTACATCTCTCCGGCGTGTAGGGCTTAATATCTAGAATAGGGGTTCCATCGTAAGCGTCGAGGCCGCGCACTCTTAAGACCCTGTCACGCCTCTCAAGAAGCTCAACTATGGTTAACCCTATAGGGTTAGGTCTATGAGGAGAGTCTAGGCAGAAGACCCCTACCAACGGTAGCTCCTCGTAGCTAATGCCGCAGCGCTCAGCTAGCCTACGAGGGCGAGCTTTAAGCACCTTGCGCTGTTCATCGGTGACTTTATGCATGTAGAAGATCACCATTATATGCGAGAAGCCCTCTATTCCCGTTAAAGCCTCCTCATAGTCCTCCAGGATCACGAGGTCAGCCTCTACGCCGTTAGGCCAGCTAGCTTTTACCTCTTCGTCGCTTAGCTGAGTTCTCACAAAGCCAATGGGTTTAAGGACCACCTCCATGTTTACCGCCTGCGCATAGCTTAATAAGCTAAGGTTAGGCATAGGTTTAAAGGGTACATGGGTGTCGGCGCCAAGAGACCTCTTAGCGAAGCTCTTCTACCCCGCGTCAGTGGCGGTGATCGGTGCGTCGAAGAACACGAAGAAGATGGGGTACCACGTACTCAAAAGCCTGGTCGAAGGAGGCTTCAACGGATCCATCTACCCAGTCAACCCCGGATACTCGTCAATACTCGGCCTTAAGGCCTACCCCTCGCTTAGGGAAGTCCCAGAAAGGGTAGACCTAGCCATTATAGCTGTCCCCGCCAAGTCGGCCGTCAAGGTCTTAGAGGAGTGCGGTGAAGTAGGGGTTAAAGGAGCTGTACTCATAACGGCTGGGTTGAGAGAGTCTGAGGTTGAGGAGGGGGCTAAGCTACAGGAGGAGCTCCGAAGAGTAGCTGATAGGTGGGGCGTCAAGGTCATAGGCCCTAACACCTTCGGTATGGTAAACCTACACGCTAACTTAAACGCCAGCTTCACCCCCTCCTTCTCCTTGATTAAGAGAGGAGGAGTATCTCTTGTTAGCCAGAGCGGCGGTGTATGTCACCTCTTAATGCCCTACCTCATCGAGCAGGGCATAGGTATGAGCAAGATAGTGGGGCTCGGCAACAGGCTCAACGTAGACTTCGCAGACATGCTCGAGTATTTGGCGAGCGACGAGCACACCAGGAGCATAGCCGTCTATATTGAGGGCGTCGACGAGCCCAGGAGGTTGATAGAGGCCTTGAAGAAGGCGGTTAAGGTTAAGCCTGTGGTGGCCTACAAGGCCGGCAGGTCGAGGGTGGCTGACGCAGCCTCTAAATCACATACAGGCTCCCTCGCCGGAAGCTACAGCCTATATAGGGCCTGTTTCAGGCAGGCAGGGGCCATAGAGGCCGAGGGCTGCCTCGACCTAATATCCAAGGCCAAGGCCCTAGCCCTCCAACCCCCAGCCCGTGGACGTAGGGTGGCCGTCGTTTCGCTGGTGGCCGGGCTGGGCATAATATCGGCGGACCTATGCGAAGCCGAGGAGTTAGAGATAGCTAGGTTCACAGCTAAGACCGAGGAGGAGCTTAGACGCATACTACCTCCTTACACTTACAGGTTTAACCCCGTGGACCTCGGGTTCGTCGCAAACGACCCTGAGAAGTGCAGCGAGGCCATTAAGCTGGTCTTCGAGGACCCCAACGTAGACCTAGTCGCGATAAACTACGTCTACTCGTGGTCCGAGGACTTCATGCTGCTGCCCGTGGAGGCCATCGTGGAGGGGCATAGGGAGACCCTTAAGCCGGTGACCATGTGTCTACGCTACCCCCACGGCGTGTGGGATATGGAGAAGGAGACCCTCGAGAAAGCTGGCATACCTACCTACCCAGACCCTGAGCTAGCTGTCAAGGCGCTCTCAGCCCTAGCAACCTACGGCGAGAGGCTGGCGAGGGAAAAAGGGTTAAAAGTCCATAATCCTTAACGGCCTCAGCGCTGGAGGAGGAGGACTATGGCGCGGGAGGTAGTCATCTTAAGCGCTGTTAGGACGCCTATAGGGAGGTTCGGGGGGAAGCTTAAGGACTTTAAGCCCCACGAGCTAGGAGCCATCGCGATAAAGGCAGCCATAGAGAAAGCTGGGATTGACCCCAAGGACCTAGGCATAGTTTACATGGGCCACGTCATAAGGGCCGCCCACGGACAGAACACCGCTAGGCAGGCGGCCATGAAGGCGGGGATCCCACCGGAGGTTGACAACGTAACCGTCGATCTCGTGTGCTCCTCAGGGATGATGGCCATAATCAACGCCGCCCAGGGAATCATGGTCGGCGACTATGACCTAGCCGTAGCGGGGGGCATGGAGAGCATGAGCTACAGCTACTTAGCCATAGACCCCAGCGTCAGGTGGGGTATCAGGTTCCTGCTAGGCAGGGAAATGAAGCTGATAGACTGCATGTACCACGACGGCCTCACTGACCCCATAGCCAATAGGGTTATGGGAGACGAGACCGAAGACGTAATCGAGAGCTGGGGCATCACCAGGGAGGAGCTCGACAACGTAGCCTACATGAGCCACATGAGGGCTGCTGAAGCCACCGATAAAGGCTACTTCAAGAACGAGATAGTGCCCATAGAGCTGCCAGGAGGCGAAGTCTTTGACTACGACGAGGGGATCAGAAGAGACACCAGCCTAGACAAGCTAGCTAAGCTAAAGCCCGCCTTCAGGCCCAACGGCAAGCTAACCGCTGGCAATTCATCACAGATCTCCGACGGCGCAGCGGCCCTCGTACTAGCCAGCGCCGAGAAGGCTAAGGAGCTAGGAGCTAAGCCCATAGCCAAGATCATAGGGTACTCGTGGGCTGGCATAGAGTCACAGCGCTTCAACGAAGGACCCTTACCCGCCACGGAGAAGCTATTGAAGAGGATGGGAGTAGACGTCAATTACTTTGACCTCTTCGAGGTCAACGAGGCCTTCGCCTCAAACAACGTGCTATTCAACAGGAAGTTCGGCGTACCCTACGACCGAATTAACATCTTCGGTGGAGCCATAGCCCTAGGACACCCCGTCGGATGCAGCGGAGCCAGAATAGTAGTCACCCTCATAAACGTACTCAAGCACAAAGGAATGAAAAGAGGAATAGCCACCCTGTGCCACGGGACGGGAGGAGGTACAGCGCTCGCTGTAGAAGTTATGTAATTGAATCCTCTTTTTATTATAACTGCGATTATTAAGTTCTTTAAGGAACATGAAAGTTCTCAGCGGTAGATTCATTAGCCTACATTAGCGACCGCGACCTGTTTCTCTTGGGTAGGGTTGGCCTAGGCTTCGCTGAAGGCTGAAGCCCAGAGAGTTGATTAACTCCCTTATCTGTATGAAAACCTTCTTCTCGTAGAGGCCTAGCGTCGCGGGCCTTGTTACTGAGGTCTTCGAGGGGGTTTATGGAGGACGTTACTGGACGTAGAAGGACAAGGCGCTCACTGATACGCTGATATGAGGTGTAGATGAGGTTTTTAAGATAGCTTAACGCGGTATGCTGTAATTGCTGTCGCCACCGCAGTGAAACAGCTATAGCTGTCGAGTTCATCTAAATCTCGCCTTATCCATGTCTCGGCTAGCTGAGAAGGCCTATGGGTGTCTAACCTGCTTAGCTATTGGTGACTCGGCTGGCTCGCCTTATGAAGGAGTGCCCCGCGAGCTCATTAAGCGCAACTGGCCTAGAGGGGTCGACGTTAAGCCCATAGGGAGGTTTACGGACGACACGCTCCTAAATGTGATTGTAGCCCAAGCCTTAACGGAGGGATGGAGGGAGAAGTTACGGGAGAAGCTCGTAGAGAAGCTGGTATCGTTGGAGGGCGTTTTAAGGAGCTCGGGAGCTGGGTATACGACGCTTAAAGCTATCGCTAAGCTTAGAGAAAACCTCGATTACAGGGCTGTGTCAGGAGCGACTAATGGGGCCGCTTTGAGGGCCTTTCCCATCGGGATAGCGGTGCCTAGCGATAAGCTGGAGGAGCTCTTGGAGGTCGTGGAGGAGCTAACTACAGTAACGCACGGCTCAAAGGAGGCTTTAGCGGGTGCGGCTGCCATAGCCTTAGCTGCCTCTAAGGCCTTAGAGGATGCAGAGCTATGGGAAGTTGTGGAGGCTTCAGTGGACGGAGCTAGGAGGTTTAGCGCAGAGATGGCTAGTGCTATAGAGAGGGGGTTAAGGTACATGGAGGGGGTCGACGTTGAAGAAGCACCCGACGTGTTAGCTTTCAAGGTGGGGACGAGCTCTCTATGTATAGAGTCTGTGCCAGCTGCCATCTGCGCCTTTAAGGTGGCTGGAGGAGACCTGGCTAAGGCCTTGAAGATGGCTGTCAATGCTGGCGGCGACACCGATAGCGTAGCCTCTATGTCCGGGGGGCTTTGCGGCGCCTTTAAGGGGCTTAGGGAAGTGCCGGAGGGGTGGCTTAAGAGGGTCGAAAGGCTGCCGCTCAAGGATCTCGCGCTTAAGTTGGTCAAGCTTAGGTCAAACTTATGAGGTAGGTTAGCCCTTAATTAGACGTTAAGCCTAGCTCAAGAAGGTCGTTGGTAGAGGGGTCATGGAAGGGTTCAGCGACCCATTTAAGCTGCTCTCTAAGCCTCTACAGGAAGCCCTCGATAGGATGGGGTTTAAGGAGCCGACGGAGCCTCAGCGGAGAGCTATACCGTTGATACTTAGAGGAGAAAACGTGTTGCTCATAGCGCCTACAGGTACGGGTAAGACCGAGGCGGCTTTACTGCCGATCTTCGACCTATACCTGCGTAACCCTGCGATCCACGGCAAGGGCACTTCGATACTCTACGTCACTCCTCTAAGAGCACTGAATAGAGACATCTTGAGGAGGATGACAGCGCTGGCTGAAGAGCTGGGCATTAAGGTCGCCGTTAGGCACGGAGATACCGCGCCCTCGGAGAGGCGTAAACAGGCGCTTAGCCCACCCGATATGTTGATCACGACGCCTGAGACCCTTCAAATTCTCCTACCCGCCAAGGTGATGAGGAGGCACTTAAAGTGGGTTAGGTGGGTTGTAGTCGACGAGGTACACGAACTGGTCGGCGATAAACGCGGAGTACAGCTGTCGGTGGCCCTCGAGAGACTTAAGGACCTAGTCGGCTTGGACTATCAACGCGTAGGGCTATCAGCTACCATAGGCTCGCCGTCGAAGGTGAAGAAGTTCCTTCAGGGTTCAGGCGGCGAGGTCAAGGTGGTCTACGTCCCAATGTCCAGGGAGACCGAGGTGTTGGTCGAGGTGCCCAGGGCCACGGAGGACGATGAGAGGACGGCCAGCGAGTTAAAGGTTAGCGTGGACGTAGCGGCGAGGCTTAGGAGGATAGCTGAGCTCATAGATCAGCATAGATCGGTGCTCGTCTTCACCAACACTAGGGAGGCCGCTGAGCTGCTGGCGTCGAGGCTAAAGGCCGCTAGGCCGGACCTCAATGTCCAGGCTCACCACGGCTCACTCTCCAAGGAGGCCAGGGTGGAGGCTGAGGCCGGCCTCAAGGAGGGGGAGGTTAAGGCCCTAGTATGCACTAGCTCTTTGGAGCTCGGCATAGACGTGGGCCACGTCGACCTAGTCATACAGTACATGTCGCCTAGACAGGTCACTAGGCTCGTCCAGCGCGTAGGTAGGTCTGGGCATAGAGTGTGGGAGGCTCCTAAAGGCGTCATCCTGGCGATGACGTCCGACGACATCTACGAGAGCGCTGTGATAGCTGCGAGGACGTTGAGGGAGGAGCTTGAGGACGTGGAGGTGCACGTAGCCCCCCTGGACGTGTTAGCTCATCAACTCGTGGGAGTAGTGTTAGATAAGAGGGCTGTTAAGGTGGATGAGGCCTACGAGCTCGTCAGGAGGGCTTGGCCCTACAGCCAGCTAAGCTGGGAGGACTACGAGAGCGTCGTAGACTACCTGGTTAAGCAGGGTTACCTTAAGCGCCTCGACGGTAGACTTAGGCCTAGGCCTGACAAAGCTTGGGCCTACTACTACGAGAACGTCTCAGTTATACCGGACACTAAGAAGTACTCCGTGATTGAGTTAGCCACGAGGAGGCGTATAGGTGAGCTCGATGAGGAGTTCGTGGCTATCTACGGTAAACCTGGGCTCGTGTTCATCTTAGCGGGCAGGCCGTGGAGGATTAGCGGCGTAAGCGGCGAGGAGGTGTACGTCGAGGAGGTAGACGACGTAACGGGCGCCATACCTAGCTGGGTGGGAGAGCTCATACCTGTCCCCTTCGAGGTAGCTCAGGAAGTCGGCGCGCTTAGGCGTAGGGTGGCTGAGGCCATTGAGAAGGGCTTAGAGCCCAGCGAGGCGTTTAAGGGCTATCCCATGGACGAGGAGGCCGAGTTAAGGGCTTGGAGCACCGTTAAGGAGCAGCTGGTCAGCGGGGTGCCCTTAGCCACCGACGAGCGCGTGGTGGTTGAAGGCCTGGGAAGGATGGTGGTCATACACGCCTGCCTAGGGTCCAAGTCCAACGAGGCCCTGGGCATGCTCATGGCCGGCTTGATGAGCGGCAGGGTGGGTGAAAGCGTAGGCTATAGGTCGGATCCATACCGCGTCCTACTGATCTTCCCCAGGGAGGTGAGGGCTAAGGAGGTGGCCCAGGAGCTAACGTCCATCAACGTCGAGGAGGTCGACGACGTGGTCAGGGCCCTGGTTAAGTCCTCTGACATCTATAGGTGGCGCCTCATCCACGTAGCCCGCAGGTTCGGCGTGGTGGGGAGAGATGTTGAGCTTAGCTCAGCTAGGAGGCTGAGTAAGCTGCTCGAAGGATCGTTGATGGAGAAAGCTGCGGTCGAGGAGGTCCTGGTGGATAAGCTGGACGTGGAGAGGGTGAAGCAGGTCCTAGACAGGGTTAGGAGGGGCGAAGTGAAGGTCGAGGTTTACGAGGGTAACTTAGAGGCGGGTGTCTCGCCGCTAGCCTACCCGATAATAGACGTGGCGACCCCTCACGGCTTAATGCCCCCGGCCAAGCCGGTCAAGGTGCTCCTAGACCTGTTGAAGCAGAGGTTGATGGAGAAGGAGGTGAAGCTGATATGTATGTACTGTGGAGGGTGGGAGTCCATCAGGAAGGTGAGCTACCTACCGGACGAGGTGAAGTGCCCTAAATGTGGAGCAAAGTTCGTGGCGGTTACATGGAGGGGTGACGATAAGACCATTAAGGCGCTACGCAAACACCTAAGGAAAGCCAAGCTGACCAAGGAGGAGCAGGAGATTTTAAGGAGGGCTCAGTACTCGGCTGGCCTAGTACTAACCTACGGTAAGAAGGCGGTGATAGCCATGGCGGCCAAGGGCGTGGGGCCCCAGACCGCGTCAAGGATCCTAGGTAAACCTCATCGAGACGACGACGAGTTCTACTTAGATATCTTGGAGGCTGAGAGGGAGTATGCTAGGACGAGAATCTTCTGGGATTAACGCTTCCATCCTCTTAACCAACGACGACGGCGTGTTCTCACCTGGGCTCTTAGCCATTAAGAGGGAGCTAGAAGGACTATGCGAAGTCCTAGTGGTGGCCCCTCAAAGGGAACAGAGCTGTATAGGTAAAGCCATAACCGCTGGGAGAGTCATCAAGGTCGAGAGAGTCAAGCTATCTGACGGGACCGTCGCTTACTCCGTTGACGGGACGCCAGCCGACGCGGTGCTCATAGCCTTAAACAAGATCCTCGAGCGTAAGCCTACGCTCCTCGTCTCAGGCATTAACCTAGGACCCAACCTTGGGCTAGATGACGCTCTAGACTCAGGGACCCTTGGAGCAGCCTTTGAAGCAGCCCTGAGAGGGGTGCCCTCGATCGCTGTGTCCTTCTGTATGGCTAGGAGAGGTTTAGACGACAAGGTAGACAGCGAGGGGCTGGCTGTAGCAGCTAAGGTGGCTAGAAGGATCGTGGAGGAGGTTTTAAGGAGGGGGTTCCCAAGGGGGGTGGATGTCCTATCGATAAACGTGCCTCAAGGCTCAAAGCTCGGCCTGACTCCCGTAAGGCTAACTAGGCTCTCGACTAGGCCTTACCGTGATCTCCACGTCGAGGACGTTGAAGGTTACAGGATAGCGGCTTGGGGGCTGGACGTATACGAGGACGACGAGCCCTCAACCGACGTGGGGGCGGTTAAGGAGGGAGCTATATCCATAACGCCCATAAAGCTTAGGCTGCCCTCTAGGAGGAGAGGGCTTGAATGGCTCGTACAATGTTTACAATAAAAAGTTCGGGGTTAGTAGAGCGACTTAACTACTCCTAGGGCTTTATCGGTGAGCTCCACGGACTTCCTCCAGTCGTCCTCGAGCTGGGTTAGGCTCCTGATAGCGTCTACGTTTTCAGGTATGACGTTGCTCTCGTTCGGGGTGGCCCACATTAAGTAAACCTCGTCGCCTATCATCATAACTCCGTCCTCCCACACGGGTATCTCGTAGATGTCGCCTCTAGGTCTACCTGTATCCCTGCCTATCTCGAAGATGGCGTGGAGCCCGTCGACCCCATCTGCGCCGCGCACTAGGACTACCCTTGGCTCCTCGCTTAGCGCCTGTACGATGTCGTCCTCAGTGGCCTTGGTCTTAGTTTCGACTATGGCGAAGTGCATGTGGAATAGGTTGTGCGAGCCTTTAGCGGCCATGCTGACGATATCGATGTCGTGGAGCACCGTCTTAACGTCGGGAGCGTGGTGGCTAACTCCCATCTCGGGCACCACCGTATTCATTATCCCCGTCCTACCGGACTCCCATACATCCACAGCCCTCCTAACGATCACCACTCTCGCCTTCTTAACGCCGAAGTTCCTGTGGATAGCCATCAATACCCTGCATAGCGCGGTGGTGTTACAGCTGACCACCCTCGTGAACTGCTTGCCGTAGGATTCGTGATAGTTACACTGAGCCACGAAGCTAACCCCTGCCACCTCGTGTTTCTCACCGCCCTGGAACACCGCCTTGACGCCTGCTTTAGCGTAGAGCTCCTTGTTCTTAGCTCCAATCTTAGCTGGAGTGCAGTCGATTACCACGTCTACTTCTTTAAGCAGGTCGTCGAGGGTGCCAGCGACCTCTATACCGGCCTTACGCATGTCCTCAGCCCTATCGGGGATCGAGGCGTAGATGGGTAGGCCTTTGCGGACAGCCATCTTGACGCGCCAGTCCGTGGCCACGTCGCCTACACCCACGAGCTTCATGTCCTCCTGCTTCATCACCGCGTCCACGACTCTCTTACCTATGACACCGTAGCCGTTGACCGCGACCTTAACTATCTGCTTGGGCATGTAAGATCGCCGGGACTAAAATGGGGCTAGGAGGGTTTAAAGCTTCTTGAATCTAAGGTCATCGTTTTGAACTGCTCTGAGCTTGCCCCCCACTATGGAGAGGCCGAGCATCACCTCGTCGCCGTCCTTCAGCTCGTAGTCTAGGTCGCTTACGCTTAGACCGTTGACTAACAGCAGTAGGTCTGGGTTTAAGCTGCCTGATTGATCTACAACTTCGTTGAAGACCCCGCCATATCTTAGAGCAAGCCTAGCTATAAGGTCCTTGAGCTTGGAGCCCTCAGGTAGTTCTTCAAGCAGCTGTTTCGTTCTAGCCCTCTCCCTAAACGCGGCGGTTAATGTTACCCTAACCTTCATCTCGATTCGCTTATCAGCCCTAAGCCATGCTTAAAAAGCCTTTAGTCCTCAACGATGCGCGTGTATGGAGAGGCTATCAACGTCGCTCCATGCCCATCATGTGAAGCAGTGCCTAGACCTATGCTCATCGGCGTGTGATGGACCTTTCAGGGATGAGGGGCGTTGAGAGTACTTGGAATTAACCCTTATAAGGCCTAGGAGCCTTAGGGGAAGCCAGCCTCTATCGAGAAGAAGCCTGGTGAGAGTTATGCCTAAGTTCCTGACTATCGATGACTTCGACGTTAAGGGGAAGACGGTGCTGTTGAGGGTGGACTTTAACAGCCCCATAGACCCCGCCAGCGGCAGGATTCTCGATAACTCTAGGATAGTTAGGCACGTCGAGACCATAAGGGAGCTGGCTGAGAAAGGAGCTAAGGTGGTCATCCTAGCTCATCAAGGGCGTAAGGGAGACCCTGACTTCACCACGCTTAGACAGCACGCCATCGAGCTGGAGAAGGTGATGGGGAGGAAGGTCATGTACGTGGACGATATCTTCGGCGAGAAGGCCAAGAACGCCATAAAGTCGTTGAAGGAGGGCGACGTACTACTACTGGAGAACGTTAGGATGTGGGACGGAGAGGCGGTCAATAAGAGCCCCAAGGAGCACGCGAAGTCCCAGTTGGTCAAGGAGCTAGCCCCCCTCGCTGACCTCTTCATTAACGACGCATTCGCGGCCGCCCATCGATCTCACGCCTCCCTCGTAGGCTTCACTGTGGTGCTACCCTCGGCCGCAGGGAGGGTGATGGAGAAGGAGCTTAAAGCGCTTGAGAGGGTGGTTGAGAGGCCTAAGCATCCATCGATATACGTGCTCGGCGGCTCCAAGGTGGAGGACATAGTCGAGGTCAGCGAGAACGTGCTAAGCAAGGGTATAGCCGACCTCATACTGACGGGAGGCGTGGTGGCCATGGTGATGGCGGCCGCCAAGGGGCTCGATCTAGGCCCCGCTAACATGAAGTTCCTGGAGGATAAAGGGTACATAGGTGCCGCCGATGAGGTAAGGAGGCTGTTAATGGAGTACGGCGACCGAATAAGGGTGCCCGTGGACTTCGCCGTTAAGACCGCTACGGGAGATAGACTTGAGCTACCCTTACAGCGGTTCCCCCACAACGCCCCTATCATGGATATAGGCAGTGAGACCGCCATGCTTTACGGTAAGGAGCTACTCGAGGCTAAGACCATAGTTATAAGCGGACCCATGGGGGTATTCGAGGAGAGGAGGTTCGCTATAGGCACAGCCTACGTATTCACGGCCGCCATAACCTCGAGGGCCTTCTCCGTCATAGGCGGTGGGCACACTATAGCCGCCGCTGAGTCCATGAACCTTGTGGACAAGTTCTCCTACGCCTCGACCGGCGGCGGGGCCCTGATGTCCCTGTTGATGGGTGAGGAGATGCCAGCTATTAAGGCCTTGGAGGCCGCCGCGTCTAGAGGAACCTAAGGCATTTTTGTCACTCCTACCCCCTAATTACGGGCTGTAGAGCTTGGGGGACAAGCTGTTCAGGGAGCTATGCGAGCTATGCGAGAAGCTTGAAGAGACCTCTAGCCGCAACGCAATGATAGCCCTCGTAGCCGAGTTCCTAAGAGGATTAAGCGAGGATGAGCTACCCATAGCCGTTCGCCTAATCATAGGCGATGTCTTCCCCACGTGGGATCAAAGAGAGCTCGAGGTCAGCGGCGCCACGCTGGTGAAGATCATTAAGCGCGTGCTGGGAATCGACGATAGAGGTTTCCTAGAGGCCTTTAACAGGACTGGGGACTTCGGTAGTGCCGTTAAGCTTCTCTTTGAGAAAACCAAACCGTTAAGGCAAACCCTCCTAGTAGCTAGACCCTTAACCATAAAGGAGGTCTACGACGGACTGGAGAGTATAGCTGAGGCCAAGGGATCAGGGTCTAGGAGGAAGAAGGAGAGAGCCCTTGAAGCCCTCTTAAGCAGAGCCGAGCCCTTAGAGGCTAAGTACGTGGTTAAGGCAGTCCTAGAGGAGCGTAGACACGGCTTCGGCGAGGCCTTAATGGAGGAGGCCATAGCCAAGGCCTTCAACGTGCCTGCTGAGGACGTGAGGAGAGCTAACATGCTAACCAGCGACATAGGCTTAGTAGCCAGGACAGCAGCCACTAAGAGGGTTAAGGGGCTTAGGGCGCTGGGCGTCACGCTATTCCACCCCCTAAAACCCATGCTAGCGGAGAAAGCCGACAGCGTAGCTGAAGCATTGAAGGAACATGGAGGCAGGGCGGCCCTCGAGTTCAAGCTTGATGGCGCCAGGTTACAGATACATAAGAGAGGCGACGAGGTTAGGCTCTACAGCCGCCACTTAACCGACGTGACTGGGTCGCTGCCCGAGGTGGCGGAGGCTGTGAAGAGAGGGCTTAAGGCTGATGAAGCCATCTTAGAGGGGGAAGCTGTCGCGGTGGGTGAGGACGGTAGGCCTAAGCCCTTCCAGCACGTGATGAGGAGGCTTAGAAGGGTGAAGCTGGTGGAGGAGAAGAGCGAGGAGATACCTGTTAAGCTATATCTCTTCGACCTGCTCTGGGTAGACGGTGTAGACCTCATCGATCAGCCCTACGCTAAGCGTAGGGAGCGGCTTGAGGGGGTAGCTGGCGACATACCGTTGGTCGAGGCCATAACGACGGACAACGTGGAGGAGGCCGAGGCCTTCCTTAAGAAAGCCTTAGAGGCTGGCCACGAGGGAGTCATGGTGAAGGACCTAAGCTCGCCCTACACCCCTGGAGTTAGAGGCAGGAAGTGGCTTAAGGTTAAGGCGGGACCCATGACCCTGGACCTAGTCATAGTGGCCGCTGAGTATGGACATGGATACAGGTATAAGTGGCTTAGCGACTATCACCTAGCGGCTTACGACCCGTCCACGGGGAACTTTGAGGTGATAGGTAAGTGCTTCACGGGGCTTACTGACGACGAGATAGACTACATGACAAGGAGGTTAAAGGAGATAACCATAGCTGAGAGAGGTAGACTTGTAATAGTTGAGCCTAAAATAGTAGTCGAGGTGGGCTTCGCAGAGCTACAAGAGAGCCCGCATTACAGAGCTGGGGTGGCCTTAAGGTTCCCTAGGATCTTAAGGATAAGGGAGGATAAGAGCCCCTGGGAAGCAAGTACCATAGATGAGGTGAGGCAGCTTTACGAGAGGCAGTTTAAGTTGAAGGCTAGATAAAAAGTTCAGGGGCTAAGTAGAGGCCTCTAGGTCCGTGGGCAGGTAGACGAAGGCAGCAACTACGCACCCATACATCCCCTTGGGTATAGCCTCGATGGACTCGGCCTTGACCCTTATCTCGTCGAGCTCCATGTTCCTCACCTTAGCCATCTCCCTCACCTTAGACCTCAACTCCTCCTCGATAGCCCACTTATCCTTATGTCCATGCGCCTCAGCCACTAGGCCGTAGCGCCTACCGTCAGGCAGCCTACCCCAAGCCCATCCAACCCCGGCGCCTATGGTCTCACCGCTGACGCCATCCATCCTGGCTAGCACAGCGAAGACCACGGCTCCGGGCGTTAGGTTTACAGGCGGTACCTCTACGGCGTCCGGAGGGATAATTGAGGATATAGCCACTATGTTACACTGGTCGATCCCGGCGTCCATGAGGGCAAGGTCAAAGGCGTTGAGCGGAGACTCTGGACTAACCGCTTTACCGCTAGTGACGAAGAACTTCTTGGGGAGGAACATCCCCAGGTATGAGCTCCTCTCGCCCACTTCCCTCCTTAGCCTCCCTTCTTGGCTTTAAGCCCCGAGCCGCACTGTTTAGGATATGTGTTTTAAAAGGTTTGCTTTCTCCTTTAACCTAGCTCTCCATAGCGTTGCGGTCATAAATCCGGCTTTTTAACAAGCGCTAGGATGTAGGCCCCTGCGGTCTCTAAGAGCCGTTGAACCAAGGCCTAGCTATTTTAAAATCTGGTTAAAAGCTTGGGTTTTAAGCCTGGCCGGAGGCATAAGTAGCTGGGTGGTGGGCGTAGTTAAGGTGTACGTGCTTAGGAGGCCGGGCTGCGACCCTTCAAAGTGTACTGGGCTAAAGCTAGCTAGGATGGGGCTGGCCGCGCTTATTGTTAGGGCTAGCGAGGCCCCTAGGAGGGCCTTGGTCTTAAACCCCTTCGCCGACCACGTGCTGTCGCCAGCTGATAGAGAGGTCGTGGCTAAAGAGGGGGTCTTAGCGGTGGATGGTTCCTGGGCTGAAGCCCAAGAGCTGTTTAGGCCAAGGCTTAGGGGGATGCACCGCAGGCTACCTTACCTCTTAGCGGGCAACCCTGTCAACTACGCCGAGCCCTATAAGCTGTCGACGCTTGAGGCCTTAGCCGCCGCCCTTTATATCGTGGGCTTCAGGGACGAAGCTGAGAGGCTGCTCTCAATTTACAAGTGGGGTGCGACCTTCCTGTCGTTGAATAGGGAGCTCTTAGACGCCTACGCCGACGCCAAGGACGAGGAGGGGGTTAAGAGAATTGAGAGGGAGGTCCTGGAGGTGATGAGGCGGTGAGGAGGGGGTTCATGTATATAGATAAGGATGAGGTCAAGGGGAGGATGACCTTGGAGAAGATCCTAGACTTAGTGTTTACGTCGACGGTGTCGTACAAGGAGATAGCCTTAGAGATCTTGAGCTGGATGAAGGATAAGGCCTTGGAGGAGAGGAGGATAGATCTCTGGGTCTCTAGGAGCGAGCTATCAAGGTTCATCAACGAGCGCTTCGGTAGAAATAGGAGGAGCACCGCGTACAAGGTGATTAGGGAGTTCCTGCTCCCCATGGGGATGTTGATGCTCGACGCCGATAGGGATAGATACGTGATTAGTCGAGAGTTCGCTAGGGCCTTAAGGAGGCTCGCCGATTCATACGAGGTTTGGCTTAAGAGCCGTCCTTAGGGGGGTTTAAGGCTGAGAGCGGTCAAGGACTTCGACGTACACGGAGACATGAAGGTGAATGACCTGATCAGGAGGATGGCTGAGGCAGGAGGCTTCACAGCTAGGCACGTCGCCGAGGCCGTGGACGTGCTTGAACAGATGTTCTCCGACGAGGGTTGCACGGTGCTCTTAGCCTTCCCCGCCTGCATCGTAGCCACTGGAGTTAGGGGAGTGTTAGCGGGGCTTATCAGGAGAGGGTATGTAGACGCCGTGATAACCACAGGGGGCACCTTTGACCACGACTTGGCTAGGGCATGGGGTGCTAGGTACCTTGAAGGCTCTTTCTATGTCGACGACGGAGAGCTCAGCGAGAAGGGCATCCATAGGCTGGGGAACGTGTTCATACCCAGGGAGGACTATGGTCCCCTCCTCGAGAAGAGGATTAGGGAAGTCCTAGACGAGATTACCTCAAGCCGCTCCAGGTTTAGCGTAAGGGAGCTGGCCGAGGAGTTCGGTAAGAGGATCAACGACGAGTCGAGCATACTACGCCAAGCAGCCCTAAGGAAGGTGCCCATCTATTCTCCCGGAGTCCTAGACTCAGCCTTTGGAACACAGCTAGTCCTATACTCTCAATTTAAGAGGTTTGAGTTAGACTTGTTCAAGGACGAGAGGGAGCTCCTAGACATAGCCTTCACCTCCAAGAAAATGGGGGCCCTCATCATCGGGGGAGGGATATCTAAACACCACGCTTTATGGTTCAGCCAGTTTAAGGGAGGGTTGGATTACGCGGTCTACGTGACCACGGCCACTGAGTACGACGGCAGCCTCTCAGGGGCTAGGATTAGGGAGGCCATATCGTGGGGTAAGGTTAAGAGGGAGGCCCAGCACGTCACCGTCGACGGCGACGCCACGCTAATCCTACCCTTAATGTTGGCCTCAGTCTACGCTAGGCTCGGGGCGGTGTAAGGTTGGATCAGGCTAGGGCCCTAGCCATTTACGAGGAGCTTAAAAGGAGGTTTAAGAGGCCCGAGCTACCAAACCTCTTTAAGGACCCCTTCCAGGTGTTAGTGATAACCATAATATCGCAGAACACCAACGACAAGAACACCTTGAGGGCCTACGCCAACCTGGAGGCCAAGGGGCTCGTAGACCCCAAATCCATACTGGAGGCTAGCGAGGAGGAACTTCAAGAGGCCTTAAAGGTGGCTGGTCTATACCGTAATAAGGCGAGGAAGCTTAAGGAGCTAGCTAGCATGGTCATGGAGGAGTATGGAGGAGACCTACGTAGAATCTTAGACCTACCTTTAGAGGAGGCCAGAGCTAAGCTCCTAGCACTACCGGGCGTAGGCTACAAGACCGCTGACGTAGTGTTGCTATTCTGCGCAGGTAAGCCCGTAATACCCGTGGACACCCATGTTAATAGGACCGCTAAGAGGCTAGGTTTTGTCGATGAGGAGGCAGGCTATGAGGAGGTCAGGCTCAGCCTTCAGCGGTATTATCCTCCTGAATACTACTTAGACCTACATCTACTCCTCATATCCTTAGGGAGGGAGTATTGTAAGGCTGGTAAGCCGCTCTGTGAGCGATGCCCGTTGAGGACATACTGCTCCTACGCCACTAAGCTAGCCGGTTAGCGTCAAGGAAGAGGCCAGAGCAGCCTCCTCAGCGATCCACCTATCATCAGCTGAGCATATAATGATGGCATCCCCCTCCTCAAGCTTAAAGGAGGATTGAAGGAAACTAGCCAGCGATGGACTTTCCTCCTCCAATGGCTTTGAAACCCCAGGGATCACTAACCTGCCGTTAATGTAGATCAAGGTTAGGGCCCCCTTAGCTCCAACCTTGATTGCCTCGTCCCGCTGCTCTAAGCCAAGCTTAACTCTGCTTGAAGCCCCCTTAACCACCGCGGCCACCTCGAACCTACCCATGGAGAGCGGAGGAGGATCGAGGAGCCTAAGCTCCTTGACCCCCCAGCTTTTGAGTAGCCGTTGAAGCTCAGCCTTACCGAGCTCGGTCAGGGTACACCCCAAACCTTTATGGGGCTCGACGAGGCCCCTAGCTGAGAGCTCAGCTAGTAAGGCTTTAACAGTCCCCTCACCCAGCCTAAGCTTCTCAGCTAACGCGTACCTACCAATAGGTCCCTCCTCCTCTATTATCCTAGCGGCTAGAGCCACCTTACGTACGGGCAGCTCCACCTTAGGTCCTCTACCGGCCCTATGAAGCCATCGAGAAGCTACCTCAAGGAGCTTGCTAGGAGCCTCCAACTCGGCGCCCGTAAACGCCTTAGGGGTTTTAGGGTGAAAAGCTTATATACTCATCTAAGCAGCAGGATACTAATCCTACTACTTGGAGGGGGCCCCTTGCGCTCTAAGCTAGTGGCGATGACCGCTACCTTCACGGCCTTATCGATAGCCTCAGCGTACGCCACCTCCTCCATACCCAACGTAAGCCTAATGGACCTCGTGGTGTTCACAGCCGGCTGGGTGCTCGGCTGTAAGCTAGGAGCCCTGGTGGGGGCTCTTAGCTGGGCGGTCTATGGATCCATAAACCCCTACGGCTTCAACCCCATTATCTGGGCGGCCACAATGATGGCTGAGACTCTATACGGCCTCGCCGGAGGGGTGGCTAGGAGGATGATCAGTGGGCGAAGCCTGAGAGTCAAGGACGCACTAATGCTGGGGTGCCTAGGCTTTATGATCACCTTCGTCTACGACTTAGCCACTAACGCCGTGTATGCCCTAGTCTTCGACGTGCCCCTCCTCTTAGCTCTAGCCTTCGGAGCCCCCTTCGCCGTGCTACATGAAGGAGGTAACTTCATCATCTTTAGCTCCGTGGCCCCACCCCTCCTTAGGGCCCTCTCCAAGGTAGCGGAGGTAAGTGGAGGTAGTAGGGTTGCCTAGAGGAGAGCTCTGGAAACTTGTAGCTGTGTTAGCCATATGCTGGGCCATAGCCTCGACGTCACTCATGGCTTACTACTACCTACAAGCCCAACAGCCTAGAAGCGAGTCCGCGTTTGGAAGAGCCCTGCTGATCATAGACTACGGCAATGGAACTACGCAACTATACAACCTAACCTTCAACCCGCCCACTACGCTCCTTAACCTCACCGTCGCCGTAGCCAACGTGGAGACTCGGACCTTTGAGGGCGTTGAAGGCACCTTCGTAGAGGCGATTAACGGCGTCAGGAACGACTGGACCAGTAACAAGTATTGGATGTGGTGGGTGTGGAGCGAGGAAGGATGGGTTGAGGGGCCCGTAGCCGCCGACCTTTATACGGTGGAGAGCGGAGTTTATTGTTGGAGCTACTCTAGCTGTGAGCCTCCATCGTATAAGCCAACGAAGCCAAACGTGCAGTTCTTCACCGTTGATTTAAGGGGCTCAGCCGGGTAAGTTGACCTCATTTAGCTCAGGGAAGGCCAGGTACATCATAGCCCGCTAAATTGCTCCGCGCCAAAACTAAATATTTTTTAACGCTTAATCTTCCTAATCAGGCAGTCCACGATCAGCGGAGCGGGGTTTACCTTAGTCACCGAGGTGAGCTCCTCCCAGTCAGGGGAGCCGTTAACCTCTACTACGACTGGACCTTGAGGTCCCTCTATTAGGTCGACGCCGGCGTACCATAGCCCTATGGCCTCGACAGCCTTCAACACCACCTCCACGTAATCTCCCTCAAGCCTACAGGGTTGGCCTTCGCCTCCCTGAGCTATATTAGTTCTCCACTCCCCTTTAGGGGCGTACCTGTACATTGAGGCTACTACCTGGCCGTCCACAACGAAGGCCCTTATGTCCCTGGAAGGCTTAGGCACGTACTCCTGGACGTAAAGCGGGTGCCTAGTAGAGGCTAGGGTTTTAAGTATTCTAAAGGAGACCTCGGGATGGTCTACCATCACTGAGCCATAGCCCCTTGAACCTATTAGGGGCTTAACGACGAGCCTACCCAGCCTTTTGGAGTACTCGTAGGCATACCTCAAATCCTCGCTGACGCTAGTTTTAGGTACGGGCACGCCTGATAGCTCAAGCTTGTAGAGAGTCCTGTACTTATCTCTTGAGGTGAGGAGAGGGTCCAAGGGGTTCATCAAGGTTATGCCGTAGGCCTCCATGTGCTCAAGCAGCGTTATGCGCCTAACCATCTGCTCCACGTTGACTATGGCCCCCAGCGACCTCACGAAAGCACCGTCAAGGTCGTCTATGCTCTTAGGGCCAAACCAAAACCTAGGCCTCTCCCCTATCCTCGAAGAGATCTTAGAGATCCTGAGGAAGAGCTTATTCACGCCCCGCTCCTCTAAGGCCTTAAGTATCTCCCGGCAAGGCCAGTCAGGGTTGTAGGTGTCGTGTATCACTGCTATAAGCAAGATTAGGCACCTACGTTGAAGAGGGGCTGAGGCGCTCGATATAAAGTGCTCGCGCGCGGTAGCTATGGTGCCTAAGCACCGACCCATCAATCGAGAAAGCTGAGCTTAACTCTCCACGTAGCTAGCTCATCTAGGTACGAGGGAAGCTCCTGGATGAAGTTATTAAGCTTAAACACAGGGACTACTGGGACCCCCCTGTGAACGTAGAGTGACTCCTCAAAGAGGGTCACAATAGCTGGGACGAGGACAGCATAGCTCCATTCAGCCAGCCCTAGCTTAGCCTTAAGCTCAGGTAGCGCTGCAGCCAGGGACCCGACTCTATCTAGGTGTTGCTCAATAGCTCTCCTAAGCATCGACAGCTTACCTCTCCTAATACCCCAGCTTTTACAGTCAACCGCGACTAAGACAGGCTTCCTAGCGGCTAGGACGTCCACTTCGCGGAGTCGTCCAAGCCTCTTAAACCTCAGGCCTGTGGTGCACGTAAACTCGTTCATCTCGAAGGCCTTGGAGCATAGCCTTTCAAAGTCGCGCCAGTTAAGGTGCCTGGCTACGGTCTCAGGGCTAACGCCCTCACTCACGGCCTCTAGAGCCAAGCTCAACTTGTCTAACGCCCTCACTCTTGGGCCTTGGAGGTCCACGAGCCCCGTGTCCCTAAGCTCGCAGCACTTAGCTTCCACCACCCTTTTAGTCAAGCCTAGCCTAGAAGCCAGCGAGTCTAGCTCAGCTTCAGGCTCCCTAAGCAGCTCTAAGCAGATTAAGGCTTTAACGCTTAGGTAGGTCACTTTAAACCCCTGAGCACACGGGGCAGTTAGGGTTCCTTCGAACTTGCACCCTTAGGAACTCCAAGCTCTCTAAGTCCACCACCAACAGCGAGCCTACGCTAAGCTGGCCAAAGCCCACGATAAGCTTAATGGCCTCAGCGGCTTGGAGAGCCCCTAGAACCATGGCGGCGGCTCCCACAACAGGCACGCGCTCCACGGCTCGAGGCTCAGTCGGCACGAGGCACCTTAAGCAGGGACCCTTGCCGGGCACTATAGTCATAAGCCTCCCTTCAAGGCCGTATAGGGCTGCGTGAATTAGCGGCTTCCTCAGCTTAACGCAGGCCTTGTTTAAGAGAAACCTTACCTTATAGTTGTCCTGTCCATCGATCACCAGGTCTACGCCCTTAATTAGCTCCTCCACGTTTAGCTCGTTTATCTCTAGGGCTAGCCCCTTAACCTTGAGGAGACTGTTAAGCTCCCTTAAACGCCGCGCGGCCGCCTCAGCTTTAAGGCTGCCCACGTCCTCCTCGCCGTATAGAACCTGGCGGTTTAAGTTGCTAAGCTCAACTTTATCCTTGTCCACTAGGACAAGCTCACCGACGCCAGCCATAGCTAGGCAGAGGGCGGCGCTGCAGCCTAATCCTCCAACGCCCGCTACTAGGACCCTAGCCTCCTTAAGCTTAGCCTGACCTTCAATCCCCAGCCTAGGAAGCCTTAATTGTCTATCGTACCTCTCAAACTCGGCTGGGGTAAACTCCACTTTCATCGCCCTTAGATTAAGGGAGCTACCACAGGGGAGGCTATGGAGAGCACGAGGGCTATAAGGGCCACGGGGAGTACGTAGCGCCAGAAGAGCCCTAAAGCCTGGTCAACCCTAAACCTGGCCACCGCCGCCTTGATCATGGTCAGCACTGAGATCACGGCTAGGTACTTAACTAAGAAGGTTAAGGCGGCCGCCCAGAGAGGCCTAAAGAAGGGAGCTGGGCCGCCTAGGAAGAGGAATGTTATTATCGCCGAGCCCACGTAGAGCTCTAGGTCATGGAGTAGCAGGATTAAGGCTAGCTTGGGTCCGCTGTACTCGGTGAAAGGCCCCGCTACGATCTCGGTCTCAGCTTCAGGTATGTCGAAGGGCTTCTCGAGGAGCTTGCATTGAAGCCCTAAGAGGGCTGTGAACAGGGCGATGGAAGTGAGGGCGGCGGTGTATGGGTGAAGCCAGAGCTTCCAGGAGAGCATGGAGGCCTCGTATAGCGAGTAGCTGCCGCCATGGAGAAGGCTGATAAGGGCTACAGGGGTTAAGACGGAGAGAGCAAAGACTACCTCGTAGGCTATAGTTAACGAGAAAACTCTCGAGCCGCCTACAATGCTGAAGGGATTAGGGCTAAGCAGCCCAGCGAGTGCTATGGCGACGGTGGGCCACACCAACAGGTATAGAGCTAGTATTATGTCGAAGGGCGCGTTTATGACTAAGTGGAGACCTAGGAGAGCGCGTAGAGGCAAGGTGAGCGGGGTCATAAGGAGGAGCGCTATTAGCGACCCCACCGCTATGGTTAAGAGCACCGCCACTAGCTTATCGCCTCCACCTATCATAGCTACGTCCTCCTTGAACATGAGCTTGAGGAAGTCGGCTAGAGGTTGAAGTAGGCCTGAAGGGCCTGTATGTAGAGGACCCACCCTATTCTGCATCCTAGCGTAGAGCTTCCTCACATACCACTGGGTAAGTAGTATTACAATTAAACTGAAGGCCAGCCCTGGATACACCAGCGTCTCGAAAACCAGTAGGAGAGGCTCTATCAAGGGGAACATTCAGGGCATCCCTCCCATCAATAATAATAACACGAAGAACATAGTCAGGAACAAGATCATCCACATCAACCAATCGCTTAGCACGCCTGTATGACCCTTCTCCCTCATACGCCTATAGTAGGGCTTAAAGACATCCTTCCATATAGCCACAAAGAGGTTTGCGTCCGCTATGCTGGCCTTTTGTAGTGGGTAGCTCTCACCGCAAGCATACACCTTCAACTTTTCCCCAGCGGGGTTCTTAGGCGCCTTAGACCTAGCGTAGAGGTATAACCCAAGGATCACTAGGGCTGAGAGGAACATGGAGGATGCGGCCTTCAACACCTCTATTAATAGCTCGGACATTAACCACCACCGTAGAGGAGTGATGCGTACTCAAAAGCCGCCTGCACATACCCTTTAGAGTCTAGGGCGGAGAGAACAGCAGGTTTAACTACGTAGTCCACGAAGATGGGCGCGGAGAGGCCTAGGACTATGCAGGCGACTGTGAGTATGAACATGGGGACCAGCATGGATAGAGGCGCCTCATTAACCTTTGAGAGCTCCGCCGCGGGAGGCCTCATGTAGACGTTGTACACGACTTTAAGGTAGCCTATTAACGATAACGCGCTCGTCAAGATAACCACCACTATTAACGGCGCT
>Ga0190367_1000539_pt1 | contig 26967 bp, 20 predicted proteins | sample 4872181011_MG_FD_171838 | JGI IMG/M metagenome (GOLD analysis project Ga0190367, IMG submission 171838) | Hydrothermal vent microbial mat bacterial communities from Southern Trench, Guaymas Basin, Mexico - 4872-18-10-11_MG | ecosystem: Environmental > Aquatic > Marine > Hydrothermal vents >...
CTACTGGTGCTGGGGGCCTGGATAAGGATGCTCAGGGCTAGGCACGCGGGGGCGAGCATCAACACCAACGCACTAAGCGAGAGGCTGGCGAGGCTGGAGGAGCTGATAGAAGTCCTTTCCTCAACTCTAGCTCCTATTGCTCGTGCTATTCTCTCCGAGGCCCTGTAGAGGGCCTCGTAGGCCTCCCAGCCAGGCCTATTAGTTATCGATGAATGTCCAATAGCCTCTCTGTATACTCAGAGCATCTCCTCCAGCGCATCCCCCAGCACTAGACCCGAGTTCTCAGAGTCCAGGCACACTTCCCTCTCAGGTTTCCCATGCTGCTCCAGTAACTCCCTGACGCTCCTCAGCACATCCGAAGCCATGTTGATATGACTAAGTCATAGCCCGCTTATATACCCTTGCGGAGATCGCCACTATTTTAAGGATCTGTGACACAGGCTGAGCGATGATGCTAACAACTACTCCCTCCATACCAGGCTACAGAGTGATCAGGGTGATAGGAGTCGTCATGGGGATGAGTGTACGCACTAGAGGGATGCTGGGCAGGTTTCTAGCCGGGATAGAGGCGGTGCTCGGCGGGCGCTCTGAAGCTTACATCGCCGAGCTGAAGAAGGCCAGAGAGGAGGCGCTGGAGGACTTGGAGAGGAGCGCCAGGGCTCTAGGCGCGAACGCTGTGGTAGGCATCGACTTTGAGACAGCTGAAGTCCTGGAGGGCTTCATAGTGGTCACCGCTACTGGCACTGCAGTGGTGGTAGAGCCGGAGCAGCGTGGAAGCTAGGGAATCAGCGAGGAGAATGTTCGGCCTCCAGAGTAATGTTATTTATGCGTCATTACATGTGTCCTAGGGAGGCGTATGAGCTACGTAAATAAAAAGAACGGGTACTTCCTACGGCTAGGGCCTCAGAATACTGAGGCCGCTGGAGGCTGCTAGGGAGGGGGCAGTGACATTGGACTGTAGCTTTCTGTATCGCGGTGTGTCTCTCCGCTTCCCAGTGCTGCCCGTGTGGGTGTGGGGAGCATGACCCCCACAGCCTGCCCAGGGCAGCGGCGAGCCCATCCACGCCTAACACAGGAGGACACAGCTCGACACACGATGCCACGGATGGGTAGAACGGCAGAGGAGCTGGGTATAAAGGATATCGTTGTGGCCTCCACCTATAGTGTCACGGCGTTCAAGGTGCTCGAGGCGTTTAAGGGAATGAATGTGAACATCGTGATAGCGACGCCATCTGCTGCGTTTAGGGAGGAAGGCTGGGTGATGAACCCGGAGGTTAGGAGGAAGCTAGAGGAGATGGGTGCTAAAGTCCTCACCTGCACACGCGCTAGGTGACGACGTTGAGGACTTACTCTCAGGGAAGTATGGGGGGACTTCACTGAAACGCGTAGTAGCGGATATGCTAAGGAGGTTCTTGCAGGGCATGAAGGTGGCGGTAGAGGTGACGCTCATGGCCGCGGATGCTGGGCTCATAAATGTTGATGGAGACGTGATAGCGATAGCTGGCACGGATAGGGGAGCTGATACTGCGATAGTAGTGAGGCCCAGCTACATGCGCAAATTCCTGGACTTTAAGAAGATTCAAGGAGATGATAGCTAAACCCCTCTAAGCAGGGAGTCGCTACGGCTTTTTCCCTGTACTATGGTGCTGCTCATGCTGGAGCGTGAAATCTGGTTTAAATAGGTTGGCGCATTATAACCCATGGTGATGAGGGGTACCAAATCGGAGCGAGTGAAGAGTCTCAGATAGCTGATTACTAGTTATGTAGGGTCTCCCCTCCCAGCTTGAGGATCGTCATGATCCCTTTACAGATTCATTTTCAGGCGTGCTGCCCAGAGGATGCCGCCTAGGAGGTGTTTTTGGAACCACTCCTCCCTCCAGGTCTTGGTGAAGTGGCCAAAAGCCGTGTAAAAGACTCTGCCTCTGCCATAGTGGTGACACCACGCTAGCGCGTAGTCGTTATCCAGCCTGGCACCTTTACTCAACTCAACTGATGTGGGGTCTAAGCTTATTAGAACGTGTGTCCTCCTCCTGCTCCACTCCCTAAAGGTGTATACCTCCTCTAGGACTTTGAACCTCTCAGGCAGGTGCCTAGTCGAGGGATGAGTAGGGTCCTCCACGATTACGTAGATCTCTTGGGTCCAGGGGTGGGATAAAAAGTAGCCCCCAAGCATCCTTCCATATTCAGGGAAGCTGTATAGAGTATCAGCCGCATTATGCACTCCTACAAATCCTCCCCCCTCTGCCACGTACCTTATCAGGGCTTTTCTCTGCTCAACGCTGAGCGGGATCTCTCCACTAGTCAGGAATATCATCACTGAGTACTCTCCGAGCTTCTGCGGCTGAATATCTTCGCACTCCTCAGTTGCTACAGCTTCAAATAAGCCGCTTCTCTCCCTCATTTTAACTATCACCTCCACTGCTGTGGGTATGTAGCTGTGCCTGAAGCCTGCTGAATACGCGAAGACTAGCACTCGTCTCACTTCAGAACTGAATTGCCAGTCACCTTAAAGGATAGCCTCCAGCGGCTTTGCCGCCATTAGCAGATAGGGCAGAAATGTGCAGATTAGGTTCATACCCTAGTTGCGACATACCGAAGCAGTCATGAGAATTTGTGAAGAGATAGGATGTAAGAAAAATACCGTTGGCCTCGACGGCCGCCCATGACCCATAACCCTCTAGGCAGGGTTGTGAGCGAGGAGGGAGTCTCTACTCCAGAACGCTACGGCCCTATTCGGAATGAAGTGGCAGGGATAAACGGTCACTTATTTAACCTGCCTCGGTGGGTGTCCCATGATGAAATACAACATCATAGTAATAGTGTCTGATACTTTTCGTCATGATCTCTTATTCGGGAAGTTCAAGGTTAGGAAGGGGGTGAGCGCCAGAGCGCCAAATCTCGACAGGCTGGCGTGTGAGGGGGTGGTCTTCACGCGTGCTTACCTCGCTTCCTTCCCCACAGTGCCGCATAGGCATGACCTGATGTCGGGACGATACACGTTCACGTATGCTGGCTGGCAGCCCCTGCCGCGTGGCGAGCCAGTCGTTCAGGAAGCGTTGGGTAAGGCGGGGTATGTGACGATGATGGTTGCTGATACGCCTCACATTCTCAAGGACGGCTACCACTACGATAGGGGTTTCCACGGGTGGGTGTGGATTAGGGGTCAGGAGAATGATAGATACAGGACCGACCCGGAGGAGGTGGAGCTGCCGTGTAGCCCGGAGAAGCTGAGGAGTGTGGAGACAACGGTGCAGCACCTGCGGAATAACGCGCTCAGGGTCTTTGAGGAGGACTGGATACCCGCTAAGACCGCAACTGAAGCGATGAGGTGGCTTGAAAGGAATTACCGCAGGCCCTTCTACCTATACATCGACTTCTTCGATCCCCACGAGCCGTGGGATCCTCCCAAGTGGTACGTGGAGATGTACGACCCTGGGTATGAGGGGGAGGAGGTGATATACCCGGTGTATGGCCCCTGCGATTACCTCAGGAGGGAGGAGCTCGAGCACTGTAGGGCCCTCTACGCAGCTGAAGCTACTTTAGTGGATAAGTGGATAGGGAGGCTACTCGAGAAGGTTGAGGAGCTGGGGCTACTCGAGAATACGGCTATAATATTCACCTCAGACCATGGATTCTACCTGGGGGAGCACGGGCTCATAGGGAAGTCCATCATAATGGGTGGCTACCACGGCTACACGCCGCTCTACGAGGAGGTTGCCCACATCCCTCTGATAATAAGGCCTCCGGACGCCATGGGTAAGGAAGTCGACAGAGTTGGAGAACTCGTTCAGACGCCTGATATAACGGCCACGATACTCGACTTAGCAGGCCTAAAGTGCGAATGGTGTGAGGGGCGCTCGCTCCTCCCTCTAATCCGGGGGGAGGGCGTGGAGTGGAGGGATTTCGCTGTTTCAACTCCTCCGCTCATTCATGGAGCTGGGGGAGGGCTCCGGCCCACGATAACGACTGAGCGATGGTCGTTGATACTGGCCTCAGAGGAGACTCCGCCCCTAGAGGAGGTGACGTACACCATGATGGTAGACGGGGTGCCAAGGGTGTTAAAGCCCTTCGGAAGGGTCGAGACGGAGTTGTACGATCTCGAGAAGGACCCGAGGCAGGAGGAGAACGTGTTGGAGGAGAACATGGATGTGGCGAAGGAGCTTCACCAGAAGTTCGTGGAGATGCTTAGGAGGCTTAATGCCCCTGAGGAGGTAGTCAAGCCCTGGCTCCGCTGTAAGGGGCTGTAGGCTGGGCGAGCCTAACCCACACTATCATGGGCCCCGGCTCTCGGTTGGCCCAAGCATAGTACGGTATAGCGGTGAAGGTCACCTCTCTAGTACGCACCTTCACCTCGCTGAGGGGGGCGTAGAGCCTTCCCCTCCAATCGCTTACATCTAGGGCTAATGCCCTCCCCCTAACCACGACTATCCCTCCGAGAAGCTCGGGTTCGTACTCAGCTCTGAGCTCGCCGGGGATTATCGCCAGATCCCACACGTCGCAGCCAGGGTTATCCACCTGCTCCAGGCAGTATATTAGGGGGCCCCGCCTGATGGCTACGCGGCCTGTGTTGCACGTGACGTGTGGATGCGATTCGAGGAGCACTGGCTCCATGCTCATCTCGAGCCTCACCCTATCGTCCCACTCCCACTCTCGCCTCAGCTCAAGGTAAGCGCCCGGCCGGGGCCGTAGTTCCTCAGCATCATTGATGGTTACGCGCGCATCCCTGCACCACTCGGGGATTCTCAAGAATAGGGAGAACTCGTCAATGCGATCAGGTCTGACCTTCATCTCCACTAGCCCGCTCCAGGGGTACTCAGTGTGTTGGATCAGCTCAACAGCTCCCACGTTGAGCTCTATGCGTGCTCTATTAGCGGCGTATAAGTGAACCCATACTCCCCTAGGAGAGGTTGAGTACACCATACCCGGGATAGAGGCTATGAGCCTGGCAATATTAGGAGGACAGCAGGCGCAGTCAAACCACTCACTCCTCCGGTGCCGCCCTCTATCAGCTAGGGGGTTTGTGTAGAAGTAGCGATCCCCTTTCAGCGAGATACCAGCTAACGCGGCGTTGTAGAGGGACAGCTCAAGTATGTCCGCGAACCTGGCCTCCCCAGTCATTAGCAGCATCCTCCAGTTCCACATCACATTAGCTACAGCAGCGCACGTCTCCGCGTACGCCCTCTCGTTAGGCAGCTCATAGGCCTCGCCTATTGCCTCTCCAGCGTAGCGCGATCCGACACCGCCAGTTACGTACATCTTCCTCTCCACGAGGTCGTGCCACAGCCTATCGAGCGCCTCACGGAGCTTGGCATCTCCAGTCTCCATGTAGATGTCAGCTGCTCCACAGCAGAGGTAGAGGGCACGGACAGCATGGCCAGTCAGCTCCCGCATCTCCCTGAACGGCACGTGGTCTAGGTGGTAAGGACTCCCTCCTATTAGGCCCCTCCCCCTCAAGTCTATGAAGCGGCTTGCGAGGCTCAGGTACTCGCGCCTGCCAGTCTCCCTGTACAGCTCTACTAGCGCCATCTCCACTTCTGGGTGACCGGGCACGCCAGCTCTTCTCCCAGGCCCGAATACTTCAAGTATGTGATCCGCGAATCGCACCGCCGCATCTAGTAGATCACGCTTACCGGTGACGCGGTGCCTAGCTATAGCCGCCTGAAATAAGTGGCCAGCACAGTAGAGCTCGTGCATATCGCGTAGGTTGCTCCACCTTTCTCCCCTCCTCTCAAAGGTGAAGTACGTGTTAAGGTAGCCGTCCGCGTCCTGAGCAGCTATTATCACGTTCACGACCTCCTCCAGGAGCTTCTCGAGTTGCGAGTCGCGCTCAGAAGCTAGAGCGAGCGACACAGCTTCAACCCACTTATAGACGTCAGAGTCATTGTAGTAGAAACCCCTAAAAGGCCCCTTAACCACGCCTGCAGCTCTCCTGAAGTTATCTAGTCTCCCAGTATCCTCAAGTAATTTATACTGTGTAGGCAGGGTCACTTCCCTGAGTCTCTTAAGCCTAGGCGCCCAGAAGGCATCCTCTAACTTAACGCTCTCGATGGGCACCGGCTTCAGGACCGCGTAGGGGCTGCGCGCTGTATCTACAAGGACCGTGGTCATCGCGAGAGAGACAGGTCATCTAGCTATTATTGTTAATCGACTTTATAGCATCTACGATGTGTAGCTCGAGAGCATGGAGGGAGTTGAGAGCTCTACATTCTTGAATCGCTAAACACTTGTTTACCGATTAAGACAAGGCATTTTTAGGGCGCGGGCTGAGATAGTTACGTGAGTGAGGAGGGCGAGAAGCTGGTAGAGGAGGCTAGGAATGCCCTAAGGGAGTTCGAGGATCTACTATACGAGCTGAGGGACTATGAGAGGAGGAGAGGGGAGATTCTCCGGATGTTCTCAACGGGGCAGGTGACGAGGGAGGTCTACGAGAAGCTAATGGGGGAGCTCAGGCAGAAGATGACACCTCTAGTTAAGAGGTACTTTGAGCTTAAGAGCAGGCTTAGAAGCATGGAGTCCCGGCTCAACGTGTTAATGACCAGGTTAAGGGTGGAGGTAAAGACCTCCTCTGAGTCTCCATTTCGCCTGAACTATGAGAGAGATCAGAGGATGAGACAGCTCTTGAACAGGGCTGGAGGGACGCTGGAGGATGTGCAGCGCGCTCTAAAGTCAGTTGGGGTGGAGAGGGAGCTCAGATTTCTCGAGGTACTGCTGGACTCCATTCGGGGAGAGGACATCGAGGCCTGGAGGGACGTGGTCAGGGAGGTCGTGGAGGAGTGGTCTAAAGCCCGCTTCTCATACGCGAGCAAGGTAGAGGAGATCGAGAGGCAGATGGAATCGTTGCATGACTTGCTGAGGGAGCTTGAAGTGAGGTTCCTCGTCGGGGAGTTCGACAGAGCTGAGTATGAGGCGCGGAGGGCTGGGCTAGAGAGGAAGGTGGGGGAGCTCCAGGAGCAGCTCGAGAGGCTTCAGGAGAGGCTTGAAGACCTAGACCTGGTGGCGGCTAGGTGTAGGGAGCTGCTAGAGGGTGGGTCCAGGTGAGGAGCTACTCCCTCCTCCTAGCGGTAGTCCTCACTGCTGCGCTATGCACAGCTGGATGTGAAGAGGGGGGCGTTGCTGGAGTTCGTGAGGTGATAATATTCAACCCCCTGCCCAGCCCTTACCGTGGCCTAGTGATGCTCAATGTGAGCTTTCTAGACGGGGAGGCCTTTAACGACACGCTGAGAGTGTGGGGGAACGGCAGTCAGCTCCCCGTACAGCTGCTTAACTGTAGCTACTACCCTTCAGGCTACTACCGTAGCTGCAGAGTGATGTTCCCTGTTGCCGTCCCAGGTATGGAGGCTGTCAGGTATAGGCTCACGTACTACTCAGCACCACTACGCGTGAACTTCAGCTGGGCGGGCCTAAGAGTCTCCCGGGAGAACCTAACAATAACTGGAGTAAACGCGACTGGAGCTTACCCCCTGAACCTGACTAATGCGCTGGTCATTAAAGGCCCCGGGTACACGGCAGTCTTTGATAACAGGACGCTAATCCGCCTAGAGCTTGAGGGCCTGGCGGGCAACATGGTATTCTTCGACTGGCCCTTCGCAGGTTTTGCCCTGCTGAGGGGCGGGCGCATCATAGCCAGCGGCTACGACCTATCTAAATGTAGGGTTAGGCTCCTCCTCAATGGCTCATTGATAGCCTCGGTTGAGCAGGTGTGTGAGGGGGGTGGAGCCAGGCTCAGGCAGATATTTACCTTCAGCGGCCTGGCCCCCATCATCAGAGTACACTCCTCGCTAGAGCCTCCAGGGCCTGGCCTCCTCTACTACCCCCTCCTCAGGCTGCCCAGCTCGAGCGAGTATGTGGAGGTCCTGGTTAATGGGAGTGAGTATAAGCTCGTTAGGGCGCGCAGCTACACTCCCCCGCCCAAGTGGCTGGCACTAAAGGGTAAGAGTGGGTGGCTAGTGGTCCTAGTGAATTACACGGCTCCCCACATGCCGGATCTGATCGAGACGCTGGAGAGGGAGCTATGGAGCGAGTATGTGCAGACAACGAGCCCCATAGCTAAGGCTAGGTATAGGAGGCTCCTGAGGGTAATGGCCAACGTGTCCCGCCTACTCACGGCAGCTGCCCGCGTAAAGGCGGGAGAGGCCAATTACACTACATTACTCTCTGAGGCTAGGGGCCTTAGCACTAGCCTAGGCGATTATGAGATACTGCTGGGCAACCTGACCGATATGCTGGAAAAGCCTGAGAGGCTAGCGCATAGGCTCATACTAGTACCATCGGAGGAGGCCGTGAACGTGGCGTATCAGGTCAACGGCACTCCACCCACGGTTAACGTCACTATTACGCTGGGCCGCGTGCCTGGCGACCCGGCCAGCTGGGTCCGCACAAGCCTGATTCAGGAGGCTGTAGGAGTAGCCGTGCTGCGGGCCCCCCTCGCGGCTAAGCTGGAGGCTCCGCACTCAGCGCTAGTCGACGACTTCGTAAGTATCAGGGCAGTAGTGGAGTCTTCGAGTAAGGTGGAGAACGTGAGTGTGCGGCTCCTATACCCCCATGGCCTAGCTAAGCTTGTAGAAGGTGAGGATGTAGTGAATTTCTCCAGCCTAGAGGGTACGTTGGAGCTTGAGTGGGTGCTACGCGCTGTATACGAGGGGGACTGGAGGGTGGCTGTCAACGTTACTTGTAGCGCGGGGTCGCTGCGAGTTGAGAAGACCATTAACGTGACATTACCCCCTGTAGTGCCGAGGATAGTGATCCCAAGCAGCTTCAACATAAGCATCACGTGCGTCGACCTCCACGGCAGGCCCCTCGGGGGCTACCTGGTGAATCTCTACGAGAATAAGAGCGGCACGCTGGTGGCGAGCGCATTGACTAACGAGAGTGGGCGAGTTGAGTTCTTGAACGTGAGTAGGGGGGTTTACCTAGTGGAGGTCACAGATGGCCTTTACCGCACAACTTCAACGGTCTGTGTATTTGCCAATAGGAACCTCACGGTGATTGTCGGGCGGGCGAGGCTCGCCGTGAGAGTGGAGATGGGGGATGGGTCGCCCCTCCCCCTAGCCCTAGTATACGTTAGGGATGAGAATGGCAGCCTGACATGCGCGGGCTTCACCAATAGTAGCGGGCTACTGGTGTGTGATGGCCTGCCTCTGGGGAACTACACGGTCTCCGTGAGGTGGCAGGGCACTATAGCCGGGTTCTCGAGGGTGAGGCTGAATAGCGACAAGATGGTTAGGCTGAGAGGAGTTGTGAGGCGAGTGACAATATTCGTAACCCTGGCTGGTAAGCCGGCGGCGGGGGCCACTGTCATGATATACTCGTCTCCAGGAGTGTTGGTGGAGACCCTGCGCACAGATGAGAGGGGCTCGGCTATCGCCTACTTACTCCCGGGGACGTACAGGTTCGTGGCAGTCAAGGGCCAGTATAGTGCAAGCAGCACCGTAGACGTGAGGACTACGCGCCTAGTAACGCTAAATCTAGAGGTGTCGTCAAGTCTGTGGCTGTTGACTGCTGCAACAGCCTGCCTCTGGCTTCTCACAGCATACATCTGGCATAGGAAGACGAGCTACGTCTACAGGGAGAGGGAGAGGTACAAGCGCCTCCTCCAGAGGCTGGAGGAGCTGTACGCGAGGGGGGAGATAGAGGACAAGTACTACTTCAAGCTCAAGCAGGAGTATGAGGAGAAGCTTAACGAGCTGAGTAGGGGTGAGATGGTATGAGAGGTTTGCTCCTAGCCTCCCTATTAGCGCTGTTCTTAGCTACAACTGCCCTAGCTTCTCCTCAAGCTAGGCTCGTGGTAGTTGTGAGAGAACACGCGAGGGGCGGGCCTGTGGGTAGCGCCGAGCTGAGCCTTCTGCTGGTAATTGATGGGCGGACAACGAGAATCAATGCGACCACCAACTCCATCGGCGTATACGTGGGAGAGCTCCCCTCAGTGCCCAGGGAGGCGTACCTAGCTGGAGTGGCCTTGACTCCGGCAAACATTAGTGGGTTTCTCACTCCTCAGCCACTAGTACTGGTTAGGGTCGGCGATACCCTCCTCGAGGAGGTTGATTACGAGGCGCAGTTCGATCCCCACCTCAACGTGACTGAGGTGTGGGGCCTGAACATACCGCTTCGAATCGAGGAGGTGGGGAATACGACAACGCTGCGCTGCGTGTTATGGGTGGCTCCTGGCAGGTTAGTTAACGTGAGCGCGTTAGACCCGCTCACGCGCAGGAGAGCGAAGCTCACTGTGAAGCCTGGAGCAGCTGTGGTGGGAGGAGTCGCGGATTACTGGATCGCGTACCTGCTGCCCCTCAACTACCCAGTGCTCCTGAGGGCTGCTACTCCGATAAGAGGGGCTAATGAGCTGAGGTACTGGGTGGGGAATGAGACTGAGGTCCTGCCCTGGACTTATTATGCAGCAGAGGCTTTCGTTGAGAGTCAGCTGAGCATAGTCGAGGATATGGTTAGGCAGCTTGAGGCTATAGGCTACCCAGCTGGGGACATAAAGGCTGATGCAGACGCGCTAAGGGCGGTGGCCCAGCAGGCCCTCTTCCTCTTCAAGAGAGGCAACTACAGTTCAGCTGTTGGCGCGGCCGTCAGCCTGCTCAGCGGCGCTGCAAGGCTTAGGAGGAGGGTTGAGGGCTTGATGCAGTACTCTCAGCTCACAGCCTTGGGCATACTCATCTTAACCCTGGGCTTCTCCCACCTAGTCTCAATACTAGTCTTCGAGAGGGGCCGTAGGCTACACGTCTTGAGATTTTCACTCCTCCTCCTGCTGTTGTTAGTGATGACCCTTACATCTCCAACCTTCAGGCTGGCCTCAGCTGGCCTGCTGGGGGCTCTCGGCGTGCCCCTGGCTGCACTAGATGTGCCTACGCTGGTCGCGGGCGTTGAGGTAATGGGCTTCATGGCTTACGGCGCGCTCATCCTGCTATCCCTGGCGGCTGGCCCTATCAGGGGGTTCTGGCTGTACCTCGCCGTGAAGTACATGAAGTCCAGGAGGTTTAGGACGCTGCTCATCTTATCCACGATGACGCTCGTGGTCGGGTCCACCTTGGCCATCTCCAGCCTAGCAGCTGGCCTCACGCCTGTCGTGAGGGAGGAGAGGGGTATAGGGCTGTGGGGGCTAGACGTGGAGGTAGACCTGATCAAGAGGCCCATGGGGCTGAGCGAGATAGAAGTCGAGTGGATCAAGGCGCTGGTCGGGGCTGAGGAAGTCGGCCGTGAAGCCGTCATCCCGCCAGTGTACTCCGGCATTATGCTGAGCAGAAGAGAGTCGCAGCTTCCGACTATGATGTACCTGGTAGCCCTCGATATGGAGTTCGCCGCCAAGTACTTCAACCTCAGCGCTCACGTCTACGAGGGTAGGCTTCCCCGCGATGGAGCGCTTGAGGCACTCCTACCCAAGGGATTCGCTGGCCAAATACTGGTGGGCGAGAAGCTATGGCTGTTTTACGCGAGGCCCGGCCAGCAGGGTCCGCCGGTGCCGGTCGCCCCGGTCCTAGATAAGCCCGTAAAAGTAGTTGGGTACTTCGACCCGTACTCCCTAAACTCCACTCTAGACCCCGAGTGCAGGCCTCTCTTTAAAGGCCTGCACCGCCTCAGCTTCACGATAATAGTTCCCTACGATCCCGTGGGCAAGTACCTAGCTACTGCCCGTGTCTGGCTCATCACTCGTAACGTGACGGCTGTGAAGAGCGCGGCTAACCTAGTGATAGCGGCGCTGCCCGTGTCCCTTCACGTACTTGAGGGCAAGCGCGTGGTTACGCAAGAGCGCGTAATGAGGCTATCATTCAGGGGCACGGAGGCGCTAGTCCTCCTAGTCCTGGCCGCTCTCATGAACGCGGTGGTCATGTTCGGCCATGTGGAGGATAGGCGCAGGGACGTCTACACGCTAGCCGTACTCGGGGCTGACCCGAAGAACCTCTTTAATGCGCTAATGACGGAGGCTATCGTGGTAGGCCTAGTCTCGTCCTACGCTGGCTGGCTGATAGCCCCCCTAATCAGCTACGCTATGAGCGCCTTAGCCGCCTGGATGGGCGTGGGGGCCGTGGCCTTATCCCCCCTCCCCGTGGAGAGCCTGTTCTACGCGGCTGCTGTAGGACTCGGCGTCTCACTAGCATCAGCGTACGTTCCATCCAGGAGAGTTAGTGGGCTATCGCTGATGGGGAGGGAGGAGAAGAAGGTGATCTCGCCAAGCGACCTCAGGTTGGTGGGAGGCATGGCGGTCTACGAGCTGCCTGTACGCGTCTCAGTTTTCGAGAGCGAGACTCTATACAGGTACCTCAAGGAGATACTGCCTAAGAAGGACATAGTGGGGGAGGAGGTGTACTTGGATGGGACCTTCGCCATATCATTCGCCATACTCCCTCCCCATCTGAGGGGCACCTTAGTCATGTGTAGGCTGAGGACTGTGAAGAAGGGAGATAGCCTGATCCTGACGCTAGAGGTGCCTGAGGAGTACAGGAGCTACATGTACCTGAGCGATGTGATCTACGCCTTGGAGTCAAAGCTCCTGGACTACTCGAAGTGGAGGGAGAGGCAGTTCAGATACCAGATACTGAGGCGCGCGCCTAGGCGCGAGGTGCTAACCCTAGATGGCCTACTAGAGAGGTGTAGAGAGGTGATGGCTAGGGTCAGGGAGGTGGAGCTCAAGCTTAGGAGGCTGGACGAGATGAAGGCCACGATCTCAGCCAGCCTATACTCGGAGTATGAGAGGAAGTATAGGAGGAGCCTAAACAGCATGATCCGGGAACTGTTAACGCTGTCCCTTAGGCTAGAGCCGTTTGTGGGCCAGCTAAGGGAGGAGATAAGAAGGTTAGAGGCTGAGCTAGAGAGGCATAGAGTAGCTCGTGAGCTAGGGGAGGTCAGCGAGGAGGAGTATAGGAGGGCTGTAGAGCCATTAGAAAGGCAACTAGAGGAGTACAGGAGGAAACTGAGAATGATAGAAGAGGTAAACGAGTTCCTAGCATCAAGAAGGAGGTAGCTGCAGCGTCCATTATCGTCACGAGCTAGTCTCTCCTCCGACTTTTGTTGAAAGGGCTTTTTGTGCATCAAATGTAGCCCGGGCTCCCCAGGCGTCGAGTACGCGGCGTGCCAGTCATAGTCTAGGGCGTGAGGAGTGTGCCTCATTAAAGCCTAGATCTGCTCACTTCAGGTGTATATGTCATTGCTGCTCGAGCAGTTTTGTAAAGTAGTCGAATATCCAGGCAGTGTCGTTGGGGCCTGGCGATGCCTCGGGGTGGAACTGGACGCCCAGTATCCTCCTCTCCTCGTCTATTACGCCCTCTACAGTCTTATCATCCGCATTTATGAACCAGAGCTTAAGCCTAGTGCCTTCCAGTGACCGGGGGTCGACGGCGTAGCCGTGATTCTGAGAGGTGACGTAGCACCTGCCTGTCCGCAGGTCTATGCATGGCTTATTCTGCCCCCTATGCCCATATGGGAGCTTGTAAGTATCGGCGCCCAGGGCCAGCGATATTATTTGATGGCCTAGGCAAATCCCCAGGATGGGCACGCCGTAGTCAACTAAGCTCTGAACCGTCTTTATGGTCTCCACGCAGAGCTTAGGGTTTCCAGGTCCATTGCTCACAACCACTCCCCTAGGCTCGAATGCAATGATGTCAGACGCTGGCACATCATATGGTAGGAGGATCACATCGTAGCCCCTCTTAAGCAGTGAGCGGATTATGCTCAGCTTGACTCCACAGTCTATCACAGCGATTAAGCCCTGGCGACCATGTGTGGATTCATAGAGTACTGGCGAGCTCACTGAGGCCCTGGCTACATAATTGGTAGAACCGTAATCAACTTCCTGGATCAACTCCCTCAGCTCCTCCACACTCGGCTCCTCGCCCTCCTCGTATACTCTAAGCGCGCCCATCATGACTCCCTGCTCCCTCAGCTTCATTGTAAGCTGGCGCGTGTCTATCCCCCATATGCCGGGTACCCCTTCCATCCTCAGCCACTCATCAATGCTCATCACGGAGCTCCAGTGGCTAGGCTTGAAGCACACTTCGTGGACTACGACTCCCTCGACCTTTATACTTCGAGACTCGAAGTGTAGAGGTAGGCCGTGCTCATCCACCATGGAGTAAGGCGGGACGCCGTAATTGCCTATTAAGGGATAAGTGAAGCAGAGTATCTGACCTATGTAGGAGGGGTCGGTGAGAGACTCGGTGTACCCAACCATCCCCGTGGTGAATACCACCTCGCCCACGACTACCCCTGGACTACCGAAGCCCATCCCCCAGAATACTGTGCCATCTTCAAGCACTAATACAGCTCTCACCCGTCCTCACCCCACAGCCCGTCTAAGGGCTCCACGGTGATCTCACCGCCATTGAGGTAGTACTCAAGAGCCCTGACCAGGTGGCGGGCTAGCTCTAGGTCGAGGATTAAAGGTACTGAGAAATCTGCACATGCCCTGCGGATTTCGTAATCCCAGTCGCGATTAGCCCCCCTGCTCACGGCTATGGCTAGGCCAACTCTTCCTTCTCTTACGAGCTTCACGCACTCCTCTATAGATGTGCCATCTCGGGATGACGGTGTAGCTATGAGAGGCTCGTATCCCAGACGCCTTAGAGTTCCAGCAATCTCTCTCACTACTCCGTCTCCTGAGTGATCTGCTATAATCAGCACCTTCGAGCCTCTCTCTGGAGCATCGTTAGGCTGGGCGGCTAGCCACGACTTTATCAACGCGTCGTACATCGAGGAGCCCAGGGCCGCTACCTCGCCCGTCGACCGCATCTCAACATCGAGCACAGGGTAGGCGCCTCTTATCCTCGTCCAGGAGAATTGAGGAGTCTTCACGCCCCATCGGCGAGCTGGGGGCTCATACACGGTGGTGGGAATGTGTAGCTTCCTCCCCATGATTACATCAGCCACGTACTCCATCAAGTTGACCCCCTTGACCTTTGATGTGAATGGCATTGAGCGTGAAGCCCTAAGGTTACACTCGATCACGTATACCTCCTCTCCCTTCACTAGGTACTGTATATTGACGGGCCCCCTAGCTCCCAGAGCTCTGCATATCCTGAAGGTGTAGTCCTTCACCTTCTCCAAAGCCCTACGGCTAATGGAGAAAGGCGGGATTACCATCGTTGAATCGCCCGAGTGGACTCCCGCCCCCTCAATGTGCTCTATCACGGCCCCTATCAATACCCTGTCTCCATCGGATACGCAGTCAACCTCCACCTCCCTAGCACCCTCGATGAATTTGCTGGCTACCAGCTTCCTGGCTAGGGGGTTCTTGGCAGCCTCCTCCAAGTAGGCCGTGAGCTCCTCTTCGCTCCTAAGCACTCGCATCGCTAATCCTGAGAGCACGTAGGAGGGCCTAACTATAACCGGGAATCCCACTTTACGGCAGAAGTCGATCAGCTTATCCTTGTCCTCACACTCGATCCAGGGGGGCTGGGGTATACCCAGCTCGTCGAGGAGGGCGCTGAACTTCCTCCTGTCCTCAGCCACGTCAACTGCGCGTCCACTGGAGCCGAGGATCTTGACGCCTCTCTCCTCGAGCTGGGGAGCCAGGTTATTAGCTAGTTGCCCGCCGACGCAGGCTACCACCCCTAGTGGCCTCTCCTTCTCCCATATGTCTAGGATCCTCTCGAGGGTCACCTCCTCGAAGTATAGCTTATCGTTTACGTCCCAGTCGGTGGAGACGGTCTCCGGGTTGTAGTTGACTACTATCACCTCCTCCACACCCCTCTTCCTGAGAGCCCTTGATAGTTGCACTACGCACCAGTCGAACTCGACTGAGACCCCTATCCTGAACACCCCGGCGCCGAGTACGAGCACCTTCCTCTTGGGCGAGGGCTTCACATCATCTGAGTCGCCGCCGTACGTCAAGTACAGGTAATTGGTTCTAGCTGGCCACTCAGCGGCTAGTGTGTCTATCCTCTTGATAACCGGAGTTATCCCGTGCCGCTTCCTGAAGGCCCGCACCTCGTCCTCGCTTATCCCCAGGCAGATGGCGATCTGTCTATCCGAGAAGCCTAGCCTCTTAGCTTCCTTAATCAGGCTGACGACTTCGCTGCGATCCTCTAGCTGGCGGAGCCTCCTGAGCTTCTCCTCCATCTCCACTATGTTCTGCACTTTATACAGGTACCACGGGTCTATGCCTGTTAGGCGGTATATCTCCTCGATTGGCACGCCAGCCTTAATGGCCTCTGCCACCCTGAGTATCCTGTAGGGCTTAGGCGTGGCCAGGTCTTTCCTAAGCTCCTCGATGGAGGGTAGGCGCCCATCATCCCAGGGGTTAGCGACCAGCCCCTCGGCGCCTATGTCAAGCATCCTAATGGCCTTCTGGAGGGCTTCTTCGAAGCAGCGGCCAATGGCCATTACCTCGCCTATGCTCCTCATCTCGGTGCCAATGAGCCTCTGAGATGCGGGGAACTTCTCGAAATCCCACCGCGGCACCTTGACCACCACATAGTCTAGCGCTGGCTCAAAGTGTGCCGATGTTACCCCGGTCACTCCATTGACTAGTTCTGGGAGAGTGTAGCCTAGGGCTAGCTTGGCGGCTATGTAGGCTAGAGGGTAGCCCGTCGCCTTGCTTGCCAGCGCGCTGCTCCTAGACATCCTGGGATTAGTCTCTATGACGTAGAACTCCTCAGACTGGGGGTTTAGGGCTAACTGAACGTTGCACTCGCCTATGACGCCTATAGCCCTGGCCACCGCCAATGACGCATCCCTCAGCATTTGGTACTCTCTGTTGGTGAGCGTTTGAGATGGGGCTACGACTATGGAGTCACCCGTGTGGATCCCCATGGGGTCCACGTTCTCCAGGCATGCTACCGCCACCGCATTATCCTCACAGTCGCGTACCACCTCAAACTCTATCTCCTTCCAGTGGCCCAGGTAGCGCTCGATGAGCACCTGCCTTATGGGCGACTGAGCTAGCGCCTTCTCTACTAGCCGGCTTAGCTCACCCCTGCTATGGGCTACGAGGGAGCCAGCACCTCCCAAGTTGAAGGCCACTCTAACCATTACTGGGTAGCCTATCTCCTCAGCCGCGTCTAGAGCCTCATCAACCGAGGATGCCGCCCTAGAGGGCGGGACGGGTATCCCATGCTCTCGCATCACCTCTCTGAAGAGGTCTCTATCTGAGGCCTTCACAATCCCCTCAATTGGCGTGCCCAGCACCTTAACCCCGTACCTGTCGAGTATGCCGCGCTTAGCCAGTTCAACACCGCAGTTGAGCGCAGTCTGCCCCCCAAAGCCTAACATTATCCCGTCAGGCCTCTCCCTCTCAATAACTCTCTCGACGAAGTTAGGCTTCACAGGCAGCAGATATACCTTATCAGCAAGCTCCTGGGAGGTCTGGATAGTAGCCACATTCGGGTTTACGAGTACAACCTCGATCCCCTCCTCCTTCAGCGCCTTTATGGCCTGTGAACCGCTGTAATCGAACTCAGCAGCCTCCGCTATCTTTATCCCTCCTGACCCCAAGAGGAGGACTTTACTCACTTCCTTTAGCCTTGGCATCTCCCTCACCTAGAAGCTGTATAGGGGCATTGAGCTGGGATTTAGAAGCAGCGACTACCTCTGCAGCCTTTTGGCGCGCCAAGACCCTTGCCCAGGCTTTCCAGGCATGAAATATAAACGTAACGTTACATTTGGAGAATTAGGTAGCTACGCGGAGGTGGGTTTCTTTAACTATACTGTGCTATTAGTCTCCACCCTCCCCGGCTGCCACCAGTAGCCTCCCAGCCTCTGCCTCGTACTGGGCAGCTCTCCTAAGGAGTGCAGCCGCTTTAAGGGGTGATGTACTGATTATGTGAAGAGCCTCTTCATACAACCTCGCGGCGGCCTCCAGGTACTCGGCGGCCTTAGCGACACCCTCCTCCTTAGGGAAGCACAACCTGAGGAAGCCCGCGTTATCAAGCCTGGTTAGCGATGCGGCCTTAAGCTGCCAAGCTATCTCCTGGCCTGTTAAGCCCCCTCTCTCAATACGCTCAGCGAGCGCGCTAATTGCTGTTGAGCCCAGGAACATCCTGTAGCTACCGAAGGTGTAGTTGAAGCCCAATTCTAGCAAGCCATTCCTCCTTAGGACCTCTGCCAAGTTGATTGAGGGGCGCGCCCCTCTGGTGAAGTACATTAACGCATACTTCCAAGGCAGTTGAAAGCCCCTACATAGATCATTAACGGCTTTAACCACAAGAGATGCGGGGAACCTTAAGCCACGCTCACCCAGTAGAAACTTGGTAGGCCCCGTGGGCTCATACAGGTAGAAGAACTCCTCATCGTATCCCACTAGCAGCTCGAAGTGAGGCGTGAAATGGCTCGCCCCATAGAGCCTCGAGGCATTAACCGGCAGTACCACTGGTACATCTCTCGAGACTAGGTAGCGGCAGAGGCTCTCGAATAGCTCCTCGTCATTCATCACTAGGAGGTGGTATTCTAAGCCAAGCAGGCGGGAGGCATTAACGTATCCTGCGAAGGGATCGTTAAAAGGTGTGAAGAATGCCTGCCCGTCGAACTCCCCATAGTAGGCGCCGTACGTGAAGCCCATCAGGAAGTTGAGGTAGCCTACTGAGGCGTTGATGCCGTACTTGTACGCTATCATTTGTAGACAAGTCGATGCACAGTAGGGCTTCTCATAGCTTACCCATGGTATTCCCTCGATGAACGCCGTAGGTGGATAGCTCTTCACGTCTGTCCAGCGAGCCCACTCGGGTTCGTAGTACTCTTCCAAGTACTTGTACCTAAATTGCAGGGGCAAGCTCACTTCCTCATACCTAACCTCGGGCAGGCTCAAAGTGTATACAACTGCAGCTAAAACCGTTAGAGCAGCCGCGATTGCGTAGATCGAGGCTTCCCTGAGCTTCACCAGCGTCATAGTCGTCCAAGGATCGAGAAAGCCTCATATAAGCCTAGTTAGAATTCACAAATGCTTTGGTGTGTTAAATGATCGACCTCGTAGAGCTTTACGTGAGGTACAGTCGACGTCATGAACCCGTGGTAAGGGGGGTGACGGCCAGGCTCTCGGGCAAGCACTTGCTGTTAGGGCCTAACGGTGCGGGGAAGACCACTCTCTTTAAGGCTATATGTGGGCTAGTGCCCATATCCTCAGGAAGGGTATTGATAGACGGACAGGATGTAAAGTCGCTATACGGGAGGCCTAAGCTCCTGGCGGTGAATCTGAGCGAGGTTTACCGCGTGTTCCACCTGAGCGCTTACGACCACCTACGGCTCTTCGCAGACGTCATGTGTGGCGACCTGGACCTAGCACTTAACATAGCTGAGGACCTGGGGCTTTCGCTCGAGCTATTGAGGAGGAGGAAGCCATGGGAGTTGTCAGCAGGGCAGCAGAAGGCCTTCTCCACTTCACTAGCCCTGGCGTCAGGGGCTAAACACGTACTCCTTGACGAGCCATTTGAACAGCTGGATCCGGCGAGGAAGGTAAGAGTTGTACGCCATGTCGAGGAATATAGGGGGGTGCTGGTGCTAAGCACACATGAGACATGGGTGTTAAACGCGTTGAGTAAGTGGAGTGTACACTTCATGATCGAGGGCAGGGTATATGGGCCGCTGAAGGCTGAAGAGCTAGCTCACGCGAGCCTTGTGCGTGGAGAAGCTGAGGGAGCTATACTGAGATTCAAGGCGGCAGGCGGGGTGTATAGTCTAGTTCCTGGAGCCTGTGGTGAGCCGCTTTCAAAGCTGGTTACGCTAGATAGGATCTACGAGGTAACGCTCGGTGGTTAGGAGTGAGCCTGTACCTAAGGCTCAAGGTTAAGGACCTCTTAACTAACGTGGAGCTGCTTGGATGGTCTATAGGCTTCATGGAGTTTTGGGTAGCTATGTGGATCTTCGTCTTCAGCGGCAGTCAGGCAGTAGGTGAGTGGGGCGTGTACGTGGTTAAGATTGATGTTGCCCTAGCCTATAGCTTCCTGGGCCTGCTGTCCATCTCCACTGCTGCGATAGGTCTGACTTACAGCATATTCCACATGTCGAGAGCTGCTAGGTACATAGTGAAGTTCACCAAGATTGGGCCGCTGAGATTAGTGATGGAGGACTTCCTAGGCAGCCTCACAGCCATACTCGTGTACGCAGCGGTAATCTTCTCGTCGGTCATAGGCCTCTCATACTTGAAGTGGCGTGTGCTGGCCCTCCCCGAGAACCCTCTCGGCGTGCTGATCGACTTAATACTAGCTGGCGTCTCCTACTACTGGCTCTCCTACACACTAGCTCTCTTAGTCCTGGTATCCGGCAGGACCAGGGCGTTAACCATGACCAGTTACCTACCCCTTATCATAGGTTTCCTAGCATACTCCCAGCTGTGGGTAGACCTGGGAGACCTAATCTACGTGGCCCCCCTCTGCGCACTGCCCGCCCTCTTAACCTACCACGGTACTGGCGCTATTCCACCTACGGGATCCTATCTGGCGTGGCTCACAGGTACTACGACGCTAAGAGCGGTGAACCTGAGGCTAGCGGCCATCTCTACCTTCGCGTGGATCGCGGTGTTTATCGCGGCGTCTTTAGCACTCATGAGGAGGAGCCGTGGCGTGCCTCTAGAGGAAATAAGGCTATAAAATGATTTAGGTTAAGGCCTAGTCCGGGTTCCCTCCGGAAACGTAGCTTAGTGCTGCAGGTGTCGTGGATGTGCGCATCCAAGCGTGAATCAATGTAGCGCTACGATTCAAGATGAGAGAACGATGAAGCTAAGTGGAGGTGGGCTCAGGGCCCGGCGGCTCCGATCCTGCCTTATTGAGAGGCGTGATCTTAGTCTCGAGTACCTCATCCATGCTGCCGCTCCTGTAGCCTTGTAGGTCTAGCGTCACATACGTCCAGCCAGCGCTCTCAGCTCTTTAGCTATGGCGTCCATCACCTTCTCCGAGAAGAACAGCCTCCTCTCCTCCCTCCCAACCTCTATCCTGGCGATTACGCCGTGGTCTCTGACCCTGAGCTGTTTAACGCCAGTGAGCGCTCTCACTATCTCCTCTGCCCTCTCTATCCTAGCTAGCCTCTCCCTAGTTATTCTCTCACCGTAAGGTATCCTTGATGCCAGGCAAGCCATGGGAGGCTTATCCCAGTTGGGGAGGCCTAATAGGCGGGCCAGCATCCTCACCTCCCCCTTGGTCAGCCCTACCTCGGCCAGGGGGCTCTGTATTCCCTCCTCTCGAGTAGCTAGGTAGCCCGGCCTATGTCCCTTCAGGTCATCGTGGTTAGTCCCATCTACTATCACCTTAGCGCCTACTCGGTGAGCTACCTCTTTTAGCTCCCTCGAGAGGTTCTTCTTGCAGTAATAGCATCGGTTGGGAGGGTTAGCTGCAAATCTCTCATCATCTAGTTCACTGCTGTTCACTATCACGTGGTTAACCCCCAGTAGCTTAGCTATCCTCTTAGCTTGCTCTAGCTCGCTGTGAGGATAGAGGGGGCTCGCAGCAGTAACGGCGTACACGTTCGAGGGCCCGAGCACGGTAGCCGCTACAGCCGTCACTAGGCTGCTATCCACACCACCCGAGAACGCGACTATGACGAGGCCTCCCCCCTCCTCGAACAACTTAAGTAATCTCTTGAGCTTTGCAATAGTTTCCAGCGGCAGCTGCCAGAGCGCTAACCCCCTGGCCTGCGAAGCCATAGCCCACTGATACAGGGAGGCCCAGCACCGGCACGTCCACTAAGCCCGCTACCAGCGATGCCAGCGCCGCCTCGCGGCCAGCAGCCACTATTAGCACATCGGCCCCCCACTCCAAGGCCTCACGCACGGCTCTCAGCGTTCTCTAGAGGGCTGCAATCCCCACGTCGTAGAAGGTTTTAACGTCGCACCCCATCTCCTCAGCTACAACACGTGCCTCCTCTGTTACTCTGATGTCGGCTGTGCCACCGCTCATTATAGCCACTCTGCCGCCAATCTTCACGGGCCTGTAGTCCTCTGAGTATAGGATTAGGATTCGCGCCAACTCCTCATACCTATACCTATGCGGCTTAACCTTCTCGACTACGTAATCAGCGTCCTTCCTCGAGACCCTGCTTATTATCGCCCTGCCAGCTGATGATAGCATAAGAGAGGCGATCCTCCTCAGTTCCTCATGGCTCTTCCCCTCGCCCAGCACTATCTCGGGCACACCTCTCCTCATCACTCTGCTGACATCCAGCCTAGCTAGCTGCTCCAGCTCCTCTATGGCCAGCAGCCTTATCCTCCTCTCAGCCTCCTCGAGGCCTATCTCCCCCCCTAACTAGGGCTTCGAGGAGAGCTCTGAGCTTCATTGAGCTAGACTCTGTCGGGAAAATTAAAAAGGCGTTCTCTCGTGCTTCCCACGTGAGGGCCCTACTGGTGGATCCTTCAGCTTCAGGAGTCTCGGGGGATATGCTGCTTTCAGCGTTGATCGATATGGGAGTGGATCCGAAGCCATTGCTCAGGCTGGCAGAGGCTCTGCCTAAGCACCTGAGGGGGGTAAGGGCGGTGAAGCTGGAGTTCAGGAAGGTGTCCAGAGCGGGTATCTCAGCCACTTCCACTCTAATAATGATAGAGGAGGAGGGGGAGAGGGAGCTATCAGACTTCTACTCGGCTCTCGAGAGGCTGAGGGAGGAGCTGAGTCTGTCTAAGTACGTCTACGAGAGGGCCCGGCGCGCCCTGGAGCTCCTGGAGGAGGCGGAGAAGCATGTTCACAGGGGGGCACACGCGCACCTACATGAGCTCGGATCAGCGGATACGTTGCTCGACGTGGTGGGGTTCCCCCTACTGCTCGAGAGGGGGGGCTTAGCAGGCTACAGGATAGTCTCCACTCCCATCGGGGTGGGGATGGGGAGTGTTAAGATACGGCATGGCGTGGTGTCCGTGCCAGCGCCTGCTACCTTAGAGATCCTGAGGGCGTTAGGCATGCCCTTCAGGAGGGGGCCGGTGGAGGGGGAGTTAGCTACTCCAACCGGTGTAGCCATACTGGGCGCAGTAGTTGACGGCTTCGTCACGCGTACGCCAGTTCTGAGGGTACTGAGGCGCGGCTACGGGGCGGGCACCAGAGATTACGGCACGCAGCCTCTGGGAGTATTCGAGGTGGAGATTGAGGGACGTTATCAGCATGACCAGGTGGTAGTTCTTGAGACCAATGTAGACGATGTTGATGGAGAACTCCTGGGCCGCGTTAGGGAGGTCCTCATGAGGAAGGGGGCGCTCGATGTCTACTACTACCCGGCCATAGCTAAGAAGGGGCGCCCAGGCTTCATGGTTCAGGTCTTAGCGAGGCCGCAAGACGCGTGGAGCCTCCTCGAAGTCCTCTTCACAGAGCTCGGGACACTGGGAGTAAGGGTTGATTTAGTCGACAGAGTCAAGCTTGAGCGTGAGATCCGTGAAGTAATCATAAGGGTGGATGAGGTTGAGGAGAGGGTGAGGGTCAAGGTAGCGTATGACGAAGAGGGCAGGATTGTGAGAGTAAAGCCGGAGCACGCCGATCTTGAACGTATTGCTAGCCGACATGGCTTGCCTTTAAGGAAGGTGCGAGAGCTCGTACTGAGCCGCGTGATGGCTGAGCTATTCCTGTAGCACTCCCCCAGGTCTCGAGCCTGTGTCTCAATGCTCTGTTCTACTATTTTGAACAGGTGTTAAATAGCATAGAGTTATCAGGAGCGTTGCGCTGGGGTACCCGGTGGGAGGAGTGGAACTGAAGTGGATCTCGCTGATCCTCCTGTTAATAGCTGCAGCCCTTCTAGCCACCAACCTAGTACTCGTAATTCCGGCTTACAGCGCCTATATGCGCGCGTATGCGAGAACAGAGAGCTTTGAGCCGCGTGTGGTAGTTGTCGGTCAGTCGAGCCGTGCTGCTGCTCAGGCTGAGGGAGGCGGGGGGAGATTGACGGTGACAGGAGTTGGCAAGGTATCGGCGAAGCCCGAGGTCGCTGTGATAGTTCTCGGAGTTATCACCAGGGGGGAGTTAGCTAGCGAAGTGCAGGAGCTTAACGCAGAGCACATGAACAAGGTGCTTGAAGCATTAAGAGAGAAGGGGGTCGAGCAGATAGAGACTGTCAGCTACTACCTCAGGCCACTGCGTAAGTATGATAGAGATGAGGGGGAGGTGTTAGTGGGTTATGAGTGCATACACCTCGTTAAGGTTCAGCTAGAGGAGCTGGACAGGGTTGGAGAGGTAATTGATGCCGCGGTTGCAGCTGGAGCGAACCAGGTGGTCTCAATAAGCTTCGCCTTGAAACCTGATACCATGGAGAGACTGAAGCTAGAGGCCATTAAGGCGGCTGTCATGGACGCTGAGGCTAAGGCTAAAACTGTGGCAGAGGCAGCGGGGCTCGTGCTTGGGCCGCCTATCTCCATCACGGTTAGCGAGAGCTGGGCTAAGCCGATGATCCCTGAAGTCAGGGTAGCGGGGTTCTCGACCCCCGTGATGCCGCCTGAGGAGCTCTCCGTAACTGCCACGGTCACCATTACATACGGAGTCGAGCAGTCTCAGGGATAAGAGGATGGAGTCTGAGGATCTGGAGTATAGCCTCAGAGGCAATACGCTCAGAGTATACTACTACATGCTGAGTAGGGGAGGTAGCCTGGGGGTGAGGGAGCTGCAGAGGGCCCTGGGCTTCAGGAGCCCGAGCGCAGCCCTATACCACTTAAGGAAGCTCGTCGAGATGGGCTTAGTCGAGAGGAATGAGGATGGCGAGTATAGAGTTGTCCGAGAGGTGAAGGTAGGAGTGTTAAAGTACTTCGTGAAGCTCGGAAGGTTGAGGCTGCCGCGTTTCCTGATATACGCGGTGTTCAACACAAGCCTTCTAGTATCGTATGTGATCCTGTACCCTCAGACGCTCACCTCCCATAACCTAGTGGCACTGGTAGTGGGCATTGTATCAACCCTAGTGCTGTGGTATGAGGCCTACAGAGCCTATAGGGAGCTTCCCTAAGTGCTTAGGCCTGAGGGCTCCCACCCCAGCTCTGATGCTTCCTCGCTTAATCTAGCTCAAGCGTGACTCTTGACCCGTCATAGTGGATTACTGCATCGGGCTCTGCCTCCTCCACGCCGATCCCCCTTCCCCTCCTCACCACCACTACTCTGAATGTCCTCTCGCTTAACATTCCGGGGAAACGGCCTCTCCTCCTGCCTATGATGAGCCTCCTTCCATCCCACTCAATGGGTATGAGCGCGTAATCCCCTCTCTCATAACCGTAAGTCTCGCCGTCATCCTCGTACAAGGTGAAGTTACCGCGAGCGCCCAGGTATACCCTGAGCTCGATGGGATCCTCAGCCCTCTCCCCTACGTACTGGACCACGGGGCCTAGGGGCAGTACTGAGCCAGCCCGGATGTATAGGGGGATTTTATCGAGGGGTGCCTCAGCGTCGATCCAGCGCCCCCCCTCAAGCCTCTCTCCACTCCAGAAGTCGTACCAGCCCCCTGGCGTCGGGGGGAGGTAGACTCTCCTGCGCTTAGCGGGCTCCGTCACGGGACACACTAGGATCGCGGGGCCGAACATGTACTCGTCATCTAGGTCCAGGACGTGCTCATCATGGGGGAAGTCCATCACGAGGGGCCTCATCATCGTGTAACCCTCGCTGTAGACCCTCCATGCCAGGGAGTAGATGTAAGGTAGGAGCCTGTATCTGAGCTTAATGTACTTCACTATCACCTCCTCCACCTCGCGACCGAACCTCCAGGGCTCCTTAGCGAAGAGCGTGCCGTGAACCCTCATTATGGGGCAGAAGGTGCTCCACTGGAGCCACCTCACGAACACCTCGCTGTAAGCCTCTGTGCTGGGATCTCCCGAGAAGAAACCGCCACAGTCCGTAGTCCAGTAGGGCAGGCCTGAGAGGCAGAAGTTGAGCCCAGCTGGCAGCTGGCGCCTAAGCTCCAGCCAATCGCTCCATATGTCACCAGACCACGTCACTGCCGCGTACCTCTGCTGACCCGCGAACGCAGAACGCGTCAATATCAGGACTCTTCTATCCGTAGTGCTGCGCTGCCCCTCGTACACCGCCCTACACGTCATGAGGGAGTAGGCGTTTAGGTAGCGGGCCCCCGGCCCCATGGCCGTCCTAGTATCGTGGAATGCATAGTAGAAGCCCCACCTACCCTCCGGGTCAGCTGTCTCGGGCTCTGTCGCGTCGAGCCACCAAGCGTCAACCCCTATGTCGAGGAATGCCCTCTTTATGTAGCTCCAGTACAGCTCGCGCCCCTCCTCGCTGAACGGGTCGTAGCACGTGGTGCCCGGCAGGATGAGTCCTCTCTCCTTAAATACTCTGTAGACCTCGGTGTCTACGCCGAAGCGCGGCCATATGGAGATCATGAGCTTAAAGCCGATCCTGTGAAGTTCACGCACCATCTCGCGGGGATCCGGGTAACTCTCCTCGTCAAACTTGAATGCATTCCACCCGTGCCTGCCCCAGTACTTCCAGTCCTGAACAATGATGTCAGCCGGTATCCTCCGCCTCCTAAACTCGCGCGCAGTGCTCAAGAGCTCCTCCTGGCTGGCGTACCTCTCCTTAGACTGCCAGTACCCGTAGGCCCACTTGGGCAGCAGGGGAGCGGCGCCCGTGAGCTGCCTGTACGCTGCTATCACCCTATCAAGGCTAGGGCCGTAGAGTAGGTAGTAGTCGATGACGTCGGCTATCTCTGACCACCACGCCAGCCTCCACTCATCACCCATTTTGAAGCTGGCGACTCTTGTCAGAGAGCAGTTGTCCCAGAGGATGCCCCACCCATCGTTGGAGACCAGGAGCGGTACTGCAACCTCGGTATTCCCCTGTGAGAGCACGACGCTACGCCCCCTGTAGTTAAAGATGCCGGGGTGCTGGCCTAGGCCGTAAAGCCCCCTGCTAGCAGTGGAGAAGACGAGCTCAACACTATAGGCGCTCTCGCCGCTCAATTTGGTCCTCTCCGCCCTCCGCTCAATCTCCCTCAACAGCGGGCGATTATCCGAGCTGCTGTAGAATGTTGAGAGGCCCGTCTCGAGATTGATGCAGGCCCTTAGCTTATCAGTGGATAGAATACAGCGCCCCTTCTCCCTCTTCAGCTCCCACCTTACATCTCGCGGCTTTCCCACGACAGCTAGGC
>Ga0190367_1000541_pt1 | contig 26946 bp, 25 predicted proteins | sample 4872181011_MG_FD_171838 | JGI IMG/M metagenome (GOLD analysis project Ga0190367, IMG submission 171838) | Hydrothermal vent microbial mat bacterial communities from Southern Trench, Guaymas Basin, Mexico - 4872-18-10-11_MG | ecosystem: Environmental > Aquatic > Marine > Hydrothermal vents >...
CCTCAAAATTCTGCTTCAGCTACTTTAGAATTAGTTGATGCTTTAATAAATTTATTATTTTAAATTGTTTAATTGTCTTATAAAAATAATAATTGTGATATATAATATTTGTTTTATGATAAAAAATTTTTCTGAATGTATCTATATTCATATTTTTAACGAGCATAGAGGTTGATCCGAAAGATGATGGGGGCTATAGTCTTTATCATCGTATTCCTCTTCTCCACCTGGTATTCATTGAATTACTCTTTAATAGAATTTAATATACTATCGACTAACTTAGGGAACTCACTACTTATAACCTTAAGAATCTTCTCAACATCCTCCCTCTCCCACTCTCTTTCTCTCCCACCTTCACCATGTCCACCATGCATATACAACACCTCAAGATAATAGAGATATGTCCACTTCAATTAACTCTATAGTACGAAAATGGACAATATCAAAATAGAGACTCCTATAGAAGACGAACATTTGTATTTTAACATAGTTAACTCTTCCAGAATCAACATCTACCAACTCTAAAGTAAATTATTTAAGAAGATCTTAGTAAAGTTACTTAGCTAACTTTAAGATTATACCAATAACTAGAAGTCTAATCCTTAAATGAAACCAAGTCATATAATTTCTCATTAAAAATAACCTAAATAGTATTAGCTATATCAGGTACCAAGAGAATAATTACAATCTCTTGAACCATTTAAAAGAACCTATTTACGCTCTCGGATATTCACTCCATATTCTTGCAAGTTCGTCTCTATCAGGTTCTAATGTATCTAATGTTTCTTCATAGCCTTCTCTTCTGTGAATTAAGACTCGGGGTTTATTCCTTCTAATAACTTTACCTACCACAGAGGATGATATCTTCATATCTTGTAGGATCTTAATAACTTTATCTTCATTCTCGGGTAATACGGATATGATCAACGTCCCGGAACTGATCATCCACAATGGATCAAAATTAAGCTTTTCTGCAAATATTCTAGTCTCGTCCTTCAAAGGCATTTTATCTTCATATACTTCAATATAAGTATTTGATGCATACGCCATTTCTAATAAAGCTTCTGCAACCCCACCTCTAGTAGCGTCATGCATGGCATTAACTAACTTAGCTTCAGCTAATGCCATAGCCTCCTTAACGACACTTATCTCATTAAAATATTTTAATGCATTTATGATTACCTTTTCAGAGACACCCTTCGATAGTAAAATGTCTTTAAAGTCGCTAGCCAATATTGCTGTACCTTCGAGACCTATTCCCTTTGTCACTATAATTGAATCTCCTGGTTTAGCCATCGAAGCAAGTAGTATATCATTATATCTTCCTAATCCCATAGCAGATATAGATACAAGAGGCCTGTTTAATCCATGTGCATATCCAGTATGCCCGCCTATTATAGATACATTTAACTCCTTAGCAGCCTGGTCAATATCACTGGTAATTGTATCCAGCATATCGGGATCCCATTTCTCTGGTAAAAGAATCAATGACATTATCCATCTAGGTCTAACCCCTGCTGTAGCAATATCATTACATGCAATATGCACCGCTAGCCATCCAATCCTCTTTACAGCTCCTACTATAGGGTCTAAATGTGATACTAAGACCACGTCGTCCTTTATCCACGTTACAGAGACATCTATACCCGGCTTAGACGCTATTAAAACATCCTCCCTAATTTTTCCTAATCTAGTGTAGATATATTTCTCCATTAGATCATGAGGCATCTTACCCATCTAATTCACCTCCAGAATATTTTACTTATTAAGGGATAGAGGGCCAATGTAGATATGATACCTATTAAAGAAACTCCAAACCCCATTGATACAGTTACATATATGCTTAATCCACTTCCAATAATCCACGTTAATATCCCAGGTAAGATCGCTCTATCCCCACCTATATATTTATGAAGAACTAGGATTATGGTTAGGGGAATAAATAAGTCACCTATATAATAGAGGAAATATTCAAACTTCAATAGAAAAACGGGGATTATAGATAGAAGTAGAATTATAGTTCCATATGATAGGGATAATATACTATATCTAGTTTTAGGAAAAATATTCTGTGTAGAGACCACGGCAGAGTAGATATTAATTAGATTTGTAGTAATCGCGCTTAAAGCTATAAAATATAGGAAAACAGTATTTAAACCAAGGTTTATAGCTACTTCAGTAGGATCCCCTAGATAAGCATTTGCAACTACAGCTGATAAAGCACCTAATCCATATAATAAAATACTTGTTAAAGTATATCCTGACCATGTGCCGATGAGTGACGCGCTATAACTTCGTGAATATCTTGTATAATCTGCGATTAAAGGAGACCATGATATTGCAGTTGCTAAAACTATATCAAGCCCCCATAGAAGACTATCTACGTCCATATTAGACATAAATAGGGATGAAGAAGCATTAGATAATAGACTCACTATAATAAAGTAACTTTCGTATATCAAGGCAATTATTAAAGTCACCACAGATATTCTATGATACCATATAATCTTCTCCAGACCTCTTAAAGCGTATAGAGTCTCTAAAACACCGATTATAATAACCCATACAACTGGATCTGTTAAATATCCATCTACTATAGAAAATGACTTAATAGCTACTGATATAGCCTCTGCACTTACATATAATAGTATAGAGGCCCATCCAATTAGCTGAATGACGTTGAAAAAGGAGGCCAGATACGAAAATCTATCACCAAATACTCTCCTAGTAATGACCATAGTAGGAAGACCATAATAGTATCCAAGTGTACCGACCAAACCGAGTATTAAACCTCCAACCAAAGAACCAATAATAATAACTAATATAGATAATAAAATACCTAGTCTAGGAGCAATTAAACCACCTGTAAATATCGTGGCGATACATGTATTTGCACCCGCCCAAATAAGAAAAATATCTAATCCACTATAGATTCTTCTATTCATCGAGATAGGTTCTAAAATACTTGAGGACCCCATGAGTCTCTTATAAGAGATACATAGTAAATGGAATATAAATATAAGAGATGGATCTATATATAGATTTTAATCTATATATAGATCGTCCCTTAGACGGTAATTAATCTATAAATAGGGAAATCGATTATTTATTGGATACTGTGATTAATTTTACTAAAAATATATAGCAAATAATCTTATGTAGATTTATCAAATTTACATGATAAATGGATTAAAATTACTTAAATTAAATGTATTTCAGAGAACAAATATACTATTAAAATGTAATCATAAGATTGATATATACATAGCTTTATTTTTTAACATTGTTATATAAAGCAGAGATGTGATTGATTGGTCGGTTTTCTCAGTTGCTATAGGAATCTTCCTAACCTCACTAGTTTTCTCTATGTTTGGGAGAGGAGGAGGCGAGTTCTATCTTTTATTTATTATATCTCTGCTTCCAATAGATTACTACACTGGGGCAGGGATCACATTATTTTTAATAATGTTACAAGGGATCTCGATGATAGCGGTATACCATGCTAAACATAGGCTAGTTGATTGGGGACTTGCACTGATATTGGGTTTATCAACAGGTTTATCATCGTTCTTGGGAGGCTATTTATCATATAATATACCAGCAGTCTATCTCAAAGTATTATTTTCAGCATCGATAATGATATCTGCATTCTTCCTATACAAAGGAATATGGATACGGGGTAGAAAAGGGAGGATCGGTGTCTGGACTAGAAATATAGGCAATGAAATATACCATGTAAATTTGCTATATATTGTTCCATTAATAGTATTGGTTACATTTGTAGCTGGTATGGTTGGAATCTCTGGAGGAGGATTAATAATACCTATATGTATACTTTTAGGCGGTGTTCCCATTAGAGTAGCTATGGGCACAAATACATTTCTAGTTCTAATATCATCCACACTATCATTCATAGGACACGCTATCAAGGGTGGATTTAATATCTACTATGGAGTAATCTATGGAGTAATGGTTATATTAGGCTCTCAAATCGGGTCGAGGCTACACGTCAAAATCAATGAAACACTACTAAGGAAGATATTCTCGGCAATACTAGTTATAGCCGCATCATGGATGATTATAAAAATATTTACTTAATGAATTACATCTTATAAAATATCCGTTTTTTAAGATAATTCTATAATTTGCTTCTAGAATATAAGTCCAACGACAAGAACATTAAAAAGGTTGAGAGAGATAAGATGCTAAGGGAGGTATTACGGATATAGACTCAAACTCATAAATATAGGCTTCATACCATGTAAAAAGGAAGTAATATGAAAAATAAAAGAAGAATTAAGATACATAACTCTATAAATTCATAAACAAGTTAAAAGGATGAGAATATCAAAATTAGCCTTTTCAACTTGATTAAATTACTATAGCCACTATTCCTAGGAATATAGCTATTGAACCTAAAATTGTTTTATAATTGACTATCTCATACCTCCTGTTTATAAGCGCTGAGAATATCAGGTTTAATATGATCTCTGTAGATATTATAGGTCCTACAATAGATACCTCAGCTATGTTTAAGGCGATATATTTAAATAACTGCCCTAGATTCACTAGTAGAGCTGATATAACTAGGTAGGAGAAGATATACCTATTCATATTGAGAAACTCATCTCTAATACTCCTCCTAGATAAGAGCGATAAATATACTGGCAACGCGGTAGCATATGATATGAATACTCCTAATATAGGTAGCTTAGCAATTGTAAGACCATATCTAATAATTAGGGTTGTCACGGCGAAGATTAATGCCGCTGTAGAAGATAGTAATATACTCCTCCTAACTATCTTAACACCCTCACCTATCCTGAGAAATGATATAAAGCCTATTGTAGTCAATAATAATCCAATTATCTTATATACTGTTATAACCTCACTGAGAATTATAATGCCTAGATAAGCAGCTATAATCTGCCCACTCGCCATTATAGGCATAGATACAATAGTACCGGAATAATGGACAGATAAATAATATAAGTATCTACCTATAGCAAAATGGAGAAGACCTACCAATACAAATAAAACAAGATATTCAAATGGAACACTATATAAATATACATATTCACCCGTCAAAAAAGAAAACAATAAATATGTAGGTACACCTGTCAAGATCGAGATCATAGTACCTGAATATACATAACCAGATAAAACACCACGTCTAAGAACTATAGAGTTAGATGCAAATGAGAGAGCAGCTATAAAGGCAGCTAAAACACCATATTCAAGAAACATCAAAAAGTATTTAACATAAACACAATTATATACAATAGAGCACATATCGAGTAAATCATCTAAAAAACTATACCAAATACAGTATATCCAAGAGATGATATAGACATCCTGAGACTATTCAAATCCATCGCTGAATTCGTTAGTGTAGACAAAATTAATTCTTTTTGTGGATGATGAACGAAGTATTTAGTATACGGATTAAAAAGGATCAGAGAAGGAGATAGATTAAGAATATAGTTAATTGGAGGGAGAAGATAGTTAGGTTTATCAAGAAGAAGATTAGATGCTACAGGATCCCCATGCTATTAAAGAGATACATGAGACTCTTGAAAAGCATCCGACTCTCTCAAGAGGCTCAGCAGTTACATCAGTGAGGGAGGGCCGTGATAGCCATTGATGTATCTGGTGTTACTGTATTGCCGGAGCCGCTAAGCCAGAGAACTGAACTTAGACTAACAACAAAAAATCAAACTCCTAAAATTGTAGAGTTTTCCAGGATCAGTTTAGTAATTAATATTAATATAAGTGGTGAAAAATCTGAATATGCATTATTATGGTTCTGTATCTCCTTTCCTATGCAATCCTCGTCACAGGGTTTCTTTCAAATTCATCGACAGCCTCTTTAAGATGGTTATTAGGTGGGTATGAGAAATGAAATATTTGAAGTAGCGAGATTTTTAATCCTTTTATCCTCAACCCCCCTTTATTCCCGTCATCTCAGTTAATTTAATCCCCTTCGATTCTAGTAGATAAGGATATAGTAACTTAAATGAATATGAACTTATTCTGTATGTAACCTATCTTCTCAATTTCTATACGCACCTGATCACCGTTTTTTATCAGTTTCTCCCCCGACTTATCGAATATCCCTACTCCAGACGGTGTCCCAGTTGATATTATATCCCCTGGCTCAAGGGTCATGACTTTACTTATCCTATGTAGTATCTCAGGTACCTTAAATATCATGTCTGAAGTATTTCCATCTTGACGAAGCTCATCATTCAGCCATGTCTTGATATACAGATTATTTGGATTACTAATCTCATCTTTAGTGACTATCCACGGCCCTATAGGTGCAAAACCGTCGAAGCCCTTCCCTCTAGTCCATTGACCATCCCTAAACTGGAAATCACGGGCTGAAACATCATTTAATATGGTATACCCGAAGATATATTTGTAGGCATCGTTTTCAGGTATATCCCTACCCCTCTTACCAATTACGACTGCCAACTCCCCTTCATAATCAAGTTTTCTTACATACTTAGGCACCTTAATCACTTCATATGGTCCAGCTAGTGCTGTACGCGGCTTCATAAATAATATTATATCAGATGGGGGTTCTCTACCGCTCTCCTCCACATGACTCCAGTAGTTTAAGCCTAAACATACTATCTTACCAGGATACTTGATTGGGTTGATGAGATCAACGCTATTTAAAGATATTCTAGGATATGGTGAGAGATCTTTAATCGAGAGAATATTCTCTAATATACCCTCATCAGTAAATGGATATGAGAGATATGGTGGTAGACCCTCTATCTCATAAAACGGTACTATCTCATCATCGACTACAAAGCCTAGCGACTCCTTCCCCCTATAGATGAATCTAGCAATCTTCATAGATACCACTTTATAATACTAAATAATAGGTTTAGGATTAAGAGATATTTATACCCGAGGATCAATAATAAATTACATAGAACTCTCCTTGAAAATATTAGTGTATATTGATTCATCGACCATCTAATCTTGAGAATCTAGAGTTAGGACAACTTTATAGTTTTATAATTATTATATTCATTTATGACAGGTGAATTCGAGGGTAAAGTTATCCTTGTTACTGGTGGATCTAGAGGGATTGGAAGGGCTATAGCTATCAAGTTTGCTGAAGAAGGTGCTAAAGTAGCGGTTAATTATAATAAAAGTGTTGAGAAGGCTTATGAGCTTAAGGAAAGATATCCAAATATCGAGGTATTCAAGGCTGATGTAAGCATTCGAGATGAAGTTAGAGGGATGATTAAGGGTATCCATGATAAGCTTGGAGCCATCGACATACTAGTTAATAATGCTGGTGTATTAGATTTCAGATCATTCGAAGACTATGATGATAAGGCTGTTAGATATATGATGGATGTAAATCTATATGGAGTCATATACACTACCTTAGAGGCATTAGACGACCTTAAGAGGAATAGAGGCGTCATAATAAATATTGCATCTAACGCAGGTATTGGAACCGCTTTTGAAGGGACTACATACTATGCGGTCTCCAAGGCTGGTGTAATCATGTTGACTAAGAGGCTTGCATATGAATTAGGGAAGTACGAGATCAGGGTTAACGCAGTAGCGCCAGGCTGGGTTGAGACTGATATGACGATTGGTGGTAAGACATTGGATGAGATTAAGACTATAGAGGAGGTTATAAAGGGTAAGACTATGTTGAATATGGTCGGTAAGCCTGAGTATATAGCTGATATAGTATTATTCCTAGCTTCAGAGAAATCCCGATTTATAACAGGGCAGGTTATAGTTGCAGATGGTGGTAGAATAGATAACTTGACACACAGTGTCTAAATTACCTAAATTATTACAGCGACTACTCCCGAGAATATAGAGAATATTAAATATGTAGGTACACCTGTCAAAATCGAGATCATAGTACCTGAATATACATATCCCGATAGGACACCCATCCTAAGAACTATAGCATTAGATGCAGAGAATAATGCAGTTACAAACGCTGCTAAGACGCCATATTCCAGAGCCATCCACAAAGTATTTAAAGACTCCTCCACTATATACGAGGAGATAAATACAGAAGCGTGGAAAAGGGAGCTAACAATGCCGGAGCTCTATAAACCCTTAGAAGAAAATAGGAGAAAGATGCTAACCCTTCACAACCGCAAGTGGAACCATACGGACAACACGCTTAGCAATACCAACGACATCAGCGACCATAGCCACATCATCCACCGACTTATACGCCTCCGGAACCTCCTCAACCACAGTCGCCATGGAATCCGCTCTCACCAGTATACCCTTCCTACTCAATTCACGTAGCACCTGCTCACCCCTATACCTCCTCTTAGCAGCATGCCTACTCATAACCCTGCCACTCCCATGTGGAGCACTGCCGAAGCTCTTCTCAAGACTTGCAGGGGCACCCACTAGTATATAGCTTGCAGTACCCATACTACCTGGGATTAAGACGGGCTGACCAACATCCTTATAATCCTTCGGAGTAAGTGGATGGCCGGGTGGGAGCGAGCGAGTAGCACCCTTACGATGGACATAAACCTTAACACGCTTTCCATCGACGACATGCTCCTCAAGCTTAGCAATATTATGGGCGATATCATAAATCAACTTCATACCCAATGAGTCTGCACTCCTATGGAAGACCTGCTCAAAACTCTGGCGAACCCAATGGCTAATAGCCTGGCGATTAGCAAATGCGAAGTTCACGGCACAGGAGAAAGCCTTGATATAATCCTCAGCCTCACGACTCTTAATATGAGCATAAACCAACTCACGGTCAACCAAACGGATACCCATCCTACGGACATAACGATCCATAATCCTAAGATAATCACTACAAATCTGATGGCCAAAACCACGGCTACCAGTATGAACCATAACAGTAATCTGACCCACATGAGTAATTCCCAAGGCTTTAGCAATACGCTCATCATAAATCCTATCAACCTTCTGAATCTCAAGAAAATGATTACCACTACCTAAAGTACCGAGCTGAGCCAAGCCACGGCGCTTAGCATTATCACTAACCCTACTAGGATCAGCACCAGGCATAGCACCACGCTCCTCAATATGCTCAATATCCTCAGGCCAGCCAAGGCCAAAACGCTCAATAATATACTGAGCACCACCACGAGCAACCTCATCCAAAGTACGCATATCAACACGGAAATCCTTCCTACGACTACCCAAACCAGCGGGAACATTACGGAACAAAGCATCAGCCAACTCCTTCAAACGAGGCAAAACATCATCAACATCCAAATCAGTACGCATCACACGAACACCACAATTAATATCATAACCAATACCACCAGGACTAATAACACCCTCCTCAGCATCAAAAGCAGCCACACCACCAATAGGAAAACCATAACCCTGATGACCATCACTAAGTATTATACTAAATTTATAGATCCCTGGTAATGTTGTTACGTTTATTCCCTGCTCTATTGTCCTGTCTTCTAGCATTTTGTTTAGCTGTTCACGTGTCGCGTATATTCTTGTTGGTACCTGCATGTCATGCCTATATGTCTTCGGTACTTCCCATTCGTATCTCGCGATTTCTTTTAGAGGAATATTTCGGGGCATCTGCCGTTCCCCCACTACGTAGATAGACCTAGTATATATAACCAAAGGTGATTTAAAAGGATTATTTATTTTTAGATTATGACGCTATTCTATTTTAAAACGGGTTCATATTATATTATATCCAAATAAATAAAATAATCATACATCAGAAGTTACTATTTTCACAGGTGATATCTAAAGGTAATAATCCTAAAAGAGATACATTCTCTTTAACTTTACGAATTTCTTCTTCACATCTTCGTCGGAATGACTGATACAATTTATCTATATATCTTCTTAAATCAGAAATTCCTAATTCAATTATTCTTTTAACTGTAAGCATTAGTAGAAGTTGCCCTGACATATATGTCTTCCCTAAGTAAATTTTATCAATAAAAATTTCAGAGATATCCTTCATATCACAGTCATCAGTAACAATATATATGCAATTTCTTTTATGACAGCTACGACTAAGTATGTAAGTTAATATTATACATTGTTTATCCTCACTACTAAGATTTCGAAACCTTCTGCTAATATCACCATTTCGCAATAGTATCTGTTTTAATTTTTCTAATATCAACTCGCTCTCTTTTTTAGAAATATAATAGTATTTTACTCTCTTGAAAAATAAATCTAATTCTTTTTCCTCCTCTTTATTTAGTCTTAAAAATTTACTTCTACGATGAACCTCCTCTTTAATTTCAGGAGGAATATAGACCAAAAAATTATTTACTAACTCAATTAGAATACTTTCCCTTTCTATTCTATACCTGAGGAGATTGAGTATAGCATTAGTATCTAGAACAAGTAAAATACATTTCTCACTCATATACATTTTAATTATAAATAATTCAATGCTTTAATATATCTTATTTTATAGAAATAATGGTGAAAAAGCACATGACTGAAGGTATTCTTTCAAGATTTAAGACATATCCCTTCCCAATAAGCCCTATAGAAAAGGCTGAAATATGGGCAGATATGGAGAAATTAAAGGAAAAATTAGAGAAATTCTTTATAGTTGCTTTATCTAATCCGCCGTCTATGTCAGCTATTTTATATGGTTGGCGTGGAGTAGGGAAAACTTATGCGATGAAATTCTTTACAAGGTTAGACGTTGTACAAGAAATTATCGCACAAAGAAAGCTAAAATTATTTATTATAAAGGTACCAATGCAACTAGGAATATCACAGAATCCTTATAAGTATCTTTACATTCGGATTATGGAAGCTATTAGAGACGAATTAAAAAATACTCTTAAAGAAAAACTTTCTGTAACTGCACAACAATATCTTTCCGATACTGGATTTATGCGGAGACAAATAAAGACAGAGCTAAGCAATTTTATATATATTGATAAAATTAGTACTATTCTGTCAAAATGGTTAGAATATTTAATATATCAAAAGGATACTTTAGAGGAAAAAGAGTTTAAGAAATTAAGAATGGATACTAGAGATATAGCAGAAGAAGATATTCCCTACGTAGTGACTGGATTATTTAATTTCTTAATATCTTCTGAAATCTTAAGAAAACTATTGGAAAATAAATCTATAAAAATCATTTTATGGATAGATGAGTGGGAAAATATCTTGGATGTCAGACAAGTGGAATTTTATAAAATAAATGACTTTATAAGATATTTAATCGATTATGTCCCTCTATCTCTAGCTCTATTGATAAACCTTACACTTAAACCAAAAGAAAGTAGCGGAGATGTCCCAAAATACTTTACACACACTGTTCTTGATAGAATATTAAATTGGATCGAAATTAAACCGCTTTCACCAGATGATGCTATAAAATACGTTAAAGATCGCTTGGAATATTATCTAAAGGAAGAGGAAGATAATCCGGTAACTGAGGATGCCATAAAAATTGTAGTTGAGAAGATAATTAAGGAAATAGGCAGCATTACTCCTCGTGATCTTAACAAAGCTTTTAGCATAATTTTAACTGAAGCAGATTACAGAAAATATAGAAAACTAGATCTAGAAAGAACTAAGACAATATTAGAAGAGATAGAGTTTAAACCTTTCTAATAATACCGTCATTTACAGAAGAATCCCAATATAAATAATATTCTCCATATTCTGCTAACTTCTTTATAGAATCTCTAAAGTCTTTAATCTCGCATATTATTCCTTTATTAAGCAGGTGTATGCTGACATTTTCTGCAAATATTGAAAATATTATACCTCGTACACTAGAAGGTAATATATCTGCATTTTTTAATTCTCTATCTATTAGAGGTTTAATTATTTTTCTTTTCTCATTTTCAGTAAGTTCCCTAAAATATAAAGGAGATCTAGAAAACGAAAACTCACTAATATACGACTTGTAAAATAAAGACACATAATTATTTTCTATAAACTTGTCGATATTTATAACATCTAACTTTTTTATCCCATTTATAAGTTCTTTATAAGTCTCTTTTAATTTGTACTTTAATCTCCCTCGTTTCATATAAAGTTCTACTAACTTAAGATCATACAGCCAATATAATCTAGGAGGAACTATAGATTCAATATATTTCTTTTCATGCCTCCATGATTCAATATCTAATAATATATTTCTAAGTATATCTTCATATGTAATTTGATATAACTCTTTTATCATTGAAATTACGGATGCTCTAAAGTTCATTGATATTTGCACAAGTGAATTGTATCTGGGTAACAGATTTAATAATGTATAGAAGTAGATGCTATCTGAAAGAAGCAAGTATTTTAAATAAAGAAAAATCTCCTGCCATGACAATTTGAAGGGATTATCCTTCTTCATTCCATTAATAATACGCTGGATAACTTTCCCTCTTTTAGCCAATTCAAGATAATTATTAGATTGGTTTATAATTCTCATATTAACTGCTAATTGAATATATCGTTCAGCACTTCGCGTATTAGGTAGTATCAACCCCACAGCCCTACCAACTTTCCGATAATATTGATTTATATAGTCAATATTATTCAGAGTAAAAAGTTCTAATTTCTTTTTAACCTTTATCTTCTCTAAACGGCTTTTTCCAAGAATGCGACACATTTCAGAGATATATGCTAATGTTCGTGTTTTAGTATGTGTTATTAATCGGTAGCTGATCAACTTTCCTTACCTCTCAGATACAAATTAAAATAAATAAGTAATAACTTTATAGTGGCGTTCGCTATTGGTATTATTATATTTAGACATTAAAAACTATTCTTTTGTTAACGCTGTTTTTCCATTAAAGAAAGGATGTCTAGGTAAATAGTTTTCTATATATCTATATAAATGAGGATGAGTTTTTTCTAGTCTACGATAATGAGAAGGGCCATTTAGTGGACATGCCCAGCATCCTATTCTTCTATATCCTAGATCGTATAGTGGGTTATATGGTAGCTCGTGCAATTTTATATATTCCCATACTTCCTTAGGATTCCAGTCATATATTGGATGTATTCTTATGATAGGCGGATTCTTCTTAGGTATTGTTATGGGCTTTATCCATCTTCTATATATAGATTCTGTTCGTATTGTGCCTGTAATCTCTGCGTCAAAATCATGCTTTATTAAGAAGTCATATGCTGGATCATCTTTAAACATCTTGCAACACCATCGATTTTCATGTGAGGCCCATCCTCTTTCTTTAACAGCCTTAAAGAACCCTGTTTTAGGCTTGGCAATATATAATTTAAAACCCCACATTTTTTGCAGTTTTTTCACATATTTAACAGTTTCTGGAAACTCGACTGTAGTATAATTGAATAGAACAGGAACATCAGGAATGATTTCAAGAGATAGATGTAACGCAACTAAACTATCTTTCCCACCACTAAAAGCAACGATAATATTATCAAAGACCTTTGAAGCTAATTTAATTATATCTTTAGCCTGCTTTATTTTGTATTTCAAGAATATTTTATTATTGACCTTATTTATTCTTTTTAATTTATTTTTAAATACATTAAAATCATCTGATTTAGACTTCATATAATTAATAAATAGGTAAAAAACATTTTAAAAATAGTATTATAAAAATTTATGTTTATTTTATTATTATTTGACTTTAAGAAATATGATTTACATTATCCGCTTTTTAATTTTTTAAGTTTACGCTTCGCTTCTTTATAACTTAAATTAACTAGTTCAACACTCCATGATTTGTCATGCTCCAAAGGAATTTCAAATGCAATTGTAAGTGGCAACTTTCTCTCCTCAATTAACTTTTTTACAGACGAGTGCATCATCGAAACTTTATATAAATAATTAACTGTTGTGCGCGCCATTTTAATACCATGCTTTCTTAATAATCTTAGAGTTCTTTTAAGTCCTAAGAGCGAAACAAGCTCGCCTACTATTTCTGCATATTCTAGCGGGTTTGTCTTTTTTATTTTTCTAAAATTTTGTTTTAGATAAGCAATTTGATTTAATATATATTCGCTGTTTAGTATACTTAGCTCTATTTGACGTCTATCAATCTTCAAATCTTTAGCCAAACACTCTTTAAAAGAATCGTCAAGAATAGCGATTTTGGAAATCTTCTTTAAAAAAATGTTAATACTACGATCTAAACCTTTATTTTTAAAATTATTCAGTAATTCCGAGTAATATTCCTTAACTTTAGGAATAATTTCTTCGTATTCTTCGTTCGATGCGAACTCTCTTAATCCTGGAATAATAGGTTCCCCTATTAGTGTTCCATATTTTTTAGAGTTATAAAATGCTACAGGATATCTCATAATGCATCACCAAGACCCGTTGTAATTATTTTCTTTAATTTAAAATATTCGTCTATATCGATCTCACGATTTTTTAATAGATAATCTATAATCGCTTCTAATCCAGATCTGCATATATGGTAAAGTCTTGCATAGTGCCCTGTTCTTTCTGCAAATTGGTATAATGGGTGTTTTCGATTAATTACAACAGTATCCCCACCTTCAAAATAGGCTTCTATATCCTCTTCCGCCAATTCCGACAACATGAATTTAGGTAATGTTCTTCTATATTCCCTTCTTGCCTTATCAACACCTTCTTTTTTAGATGTAATTATGAGTTTGTTTATATCCGGCCCGTATTGATCGACCCCCTCTATATGATCTTTATGTGGAATATCCGTTTTACCTGAGGGTCCGATTTCCTTAGACACAAGCTCCTCATCACCCTTCATATAAGTAGGAACTCTACCTGACCACGGACCTAATATACCGTATTTCTCAAGTTCTGGGACCTGTTGTAGGACGTCTGCAATGACTTTATGTACTTTCTTTAAAATTTCTCGTTCTTTTATTGTTATTTTAGGCAATAACCCCTTTTCTTCTAGGATTTTTCTAAGTTGTTTTATAGCTTGACGCCTAAGTTCTCTGAATCTTGGATTATCTCGCTTATTAATCCTGGTTTTATCGCCAATTAAATCTTTATATAGAATATCTGCGTGAATGTACCCAACATACTTTTTTACTTCAGGAAAGGGATCCAGTTTTGAATCTATAATATTACGTCCACAAACTATTAATTTAATACCACTATACTCTTCAGGAAGATCCTCAGCAGATATATATACTCTACCTCCGACGTTATAACCTTCAATTTTTATATTTTTAAAATAATACATATCAACATAATTATTTTCATTCAACCACTCTGGCCCAGGAACAACTTTATCATTAACTAAAAAAGTGCGCCTTTTGTTTAAGGCTTTAGCACCAACAAGCAATGTTGGATAAAATTCTTGAAGTGTTTCGATCAGCTCTTTTTCACCTATTTTACCTCTATATTCGTCTTTTAGATGATATATGACTACAGTTTGATTTTCATGATCCTTATTTAGGAATATAGGCTTTTCAAATTTACGATATGGTTCGCCCTCTCTAAAGAACCATACCTGTCTACCAATAAAGTTTTCATATTTAGTTTCGATCTCCACTTCATTTGCAATTATCATAGAGGCTTTAAGCCCCCACCCAAAATACCCTAGTCCAATCTTTTTCTCTCTTTTATACTCATCGATTTTTGTATGAAGGCGATTTTTGCTAGATCCTTAAATATTTCTCCTGGAATACCTGAACCAAGCATTTGGATTTTGAGGGTTTCTTCACTGGTAGAAAAGGAGATAGTATGATAATTTCTATCATCTATAAAATTATCGACATTTTCCACGATAGGAATCTTCCATTCTTCAAAAGAATAGCTCTGCTTAAACCCTTCAATCAAGTGTCTAAGATCAACAGGAAATTTTTTAGGGCCAAATAATGAATCTAAACCACTCACAAATATATCATTATATATAAAAATATAGTTAAAGATTTAATCCATAATTCATCTAAGAGAACATCAAAAAGATATTATAAATGTTTGGACACAGGATGGACTTTTTCGTAAATAAACAATTTAACCATTTCTTCAACATTATTTTTGTTTACTATAACTACATATTTATCTTCTAACCCTTTAATAGAAACTTCACATACGTCTTTATATAACTTTATCTCGAAGTTGTTTCTGATTATTGAAGGAATCTCTGAATAGTTTTTGATCCGTTTATATTTTAGTCTATTATTTTCTACATATGATACTCCTAGCACATGATAGAATTTAGATGGATCATTATACACCTCTTTAAAAACATCTGATTTACTTTTAATTTGAGAATTTAACAAGGTTGTTCTGTCGCTTGCAACTGGGATTACTACGGCTTTATCATCACAGTATCTTACATTAAAAAGCCATGTTCTTTTAGACATTTCATCTATAACTACGAATGAATATATTATACCATTTCGAACCCTCTTATCTTCTATATCATACCATTCTCCAGGCCTCTTTTCACGGTAAATTATCTTTATCACTAAAATTATTATAATTTAATCTCATTTTAAAATATTATTGTTATAAATAGATTAGTAAAATTGTTTTAAAATACTTATTTTTAACACTTATACATTTATCAAAATTTTATTTAATATACTTAGAAATATAGCGATATATAAAACTAAATTTTCCTAAGACTGTTAAAATTTAAAATTTAAAATTTAAATAATTATAGAAGAAGTTAAATTCTATAGATAAAATAAAAAAATAATTTGCTTTTTCCCCTAATATTTAAAAATCTAAAAAAAGATAAATATATTTGTGGATGGAGAGAACCTAAATCTTTACTATCAAAAATTACAAAGATACCTTCAGATTTGGATGGACAGAAGAGATAAGTTTACTTTTTGGGCTATAACTCTTCTTTTTGCAAATCTATCTGCATATTTTTATTTATTAAGCCAAAAAATACCAGATCTATATTTAATTATATACTTTCTGGCAAGTTTAATCCTGTATATAAGATTCTATATTCAATCTGTTATAGCATATGCCTATATAGTCAAATTTAAATATATAATTAAATTGATAGAAGAGAACTTATTGTTCAAAAAAAGTAATTTCAAAGAATTGGAAGATGCTATTGATAAATATGACCACAGAAGATATGCACACATTAATAAGAAAAAACTTTTAACTGCTCAGCTAAAAGCAGGATACTCGATCATTATCGGAATTCCTTTAATATTTACAATAATCCATTCATATATTTACTTAAACGATGCCAATAAAAGTCCTAATTCCTTTTATATTTACGTTATTTCTGTAATACTTTTTATCCTTTATATATGTTATGAAGCATATATTTTCAAAAATTATACTCCAGTATCACAACCCCCTAAAAACAAGAATAAATGAAAAAAGCTTGTGGCAGGAATTATTTAACGTATCAATAATGTTAATCAAGCTACATGAATACCTTCTTGTTATAGGCTTCTTAATCGCTACAGGAAATATAATATCATCGATAATATTCATAGCGATTATAGTGAGAATATGTTACATATATTACTAAGGATTATATTTATAACTTGAGAAATCGATATTAAACCTGCTTATAATTTATTTGAATATGAGTTATATCTCGTCCTTGTAATATAAGAAAAAATCGTCAAAGAGATAAATAAATCGTTGAAACTTAAACAAAAAACTAAAATACTTTTAAAGGAAACTATTGATACAGATATATTATCAAGAAACTACTTCACACACAATATCAACGCTATACCAGACCCTAATGAAGTATTAAGACCCTTAACAGGGGCTATTCAATTATCAAAATATTTAACTAACATATGTGAGAAGCTTCCAGAATTATGTAGAAATTGAAAAATAATTTACAAATTTATATATCTTACTTATGTTTCGAATCTACCAGATAAAATTTCCTGCCATTTTTCGAAACTATTTAATGTTTTTCCCAGTTTGAATAAAGTGGCGGTTTGTCAAATTTTCCTTGCTTACCGTGCTCTGGTGGCTGTAGATTTAATTCTTCTCCAGCTTTTTCTAGAATATTATGAAGTATACCTTAGTTTCTCTCGATTTTTTATTCCGAGCTCTCTGAAATAATTTATATCTACTGTATTTAGAGAACATTCAATTTTATACGTCATTTACTATCTTCACATTCTTTTTTAGAGACATAGACGTCTCGATAATAAACCGTTTTAAATATTGTTGTACATACCTATCTTGTGTCTGATAGTTATGAAACATATTTTTTATTCTGATACAACAGACTATTAGAGCCTGTGATTCTTAAGAAATAATATTTTGGACTAAAATGAATATAAAAATAAATTAATAACTATTCCTTAGAATTAATTATCATTCACCATAATCGGATTTATGAGATGATTCTAATCTATTTTATTTTTGGGACAAGATGAAGGTGGAATTCGACATAAGTATTTTTGCAAAGAGATTTAAGGAAGTTATTTTTTGGATGTTGAAAGACAAGTATGGTAAAGAGATTAAGGAAGATTTAAGGAAATTAAGAAAAAGAAAAGAGTCGCTATTAAAGGACCCTGATGACTTGGAGGTGTTAAAAGAAATAATAAAAATTATAAAAACTAATAGTTGGCGTCTAAGACTATCTAAAAACTTTGAAAAGAAATGGTTAGATTTCGTAACGAGGCACGGCAAGAATTTTAGAACTAAAGAAGCTATGGAAGATTTAATAAAATTAGTTGGAAAAAGGAGAAAAGAGAGCATCAAGAAGCTGCTAAGTTATCCTACACTAAGGGATTTCACTAAGAATCTATATAAATTAGCAAAAGAGGGTAAAACTGAAGTGATAGGTGAAAAAGGTAGGGATGACTATCTTAGAGACTTTGGTTACTGGGATAGAGTACCGATGGATAGACATGAAATGAGGTTTATAATACGAAGCGGAATTTACCATGCATGTAGTACTCCTTATAAAAGCGATCCTTTAAATAAAGAAGATCTTCAAAATAGCCTAGTTAACTTCTGCACTAGATACTTAAGCGGATTTATTATAGATGAAATTGACCTAGGTAAAGCTCCTGGTGTTGTAGATATATTCATATGGTCGTTCTCGGCAGAAAATAGATACAATATATGTAGAGCTACACCAAAATGTGATATTTGCAAATTTAAAGGATTTTGTTTGTACTCAATTTTAAAGGAAAACACTAGAAGACAGATCTAGGAAGGACTCATCTAAAAAGAGAATATACAATCACAAGCAGTAAAATTAACTACAAAAGTAGCCTAGTATCATGCTGGTTAGAGAATAATTTCTAAATATTAGCATGTTTATCATCCTCCCTATCCGTAGTTTTCCCTATATTCAGACAATTGGGTATATATTTCTTTTTCCCACTAGATATCACCATCTTCACATGGCTGTAAAGACACAAAGAGACTTTATGGTTAAAGCATCTTAAGATATAATATAATTCTGGAAAAATGAGAAGACCAATTATTCGAAGATGTATAATTGAGATACTCAGCTATAATGATTGCTTGACATTTACTGAGATAAAGAATGAAGTAGAGAGAAGGCTGGGACGGAAAGTTGATAATAGTAGTCTAAGTAGGGCATTAAAGGCTCTACAGGACAAGGGTCTAATTAAAAAACATGTACATAGCGGAAAAAGGAGGCCAGCTTATTCACTCACTAATGCTTATCTGCTAAGATCAATGAAAGATAAAATATTATCATTTATAGAAAGCATGGGAGAGAAGGAAGTAGTTAGTGGAATTGAGAGGGGTATTATGGACTTGGAGATGCCTTATATTGTGTTTATGTCTCCACCACAGAAAGATCCTTATGAATTAGATAGTGGGTTTTTAGTTGAGTGGTACAATTTCGGAGAGGGAGTCGCTTATACTCTTCTTAACGATCTGCTCCATTTGTCTAATGAGGAGAGAGAACAACTTGTAGAATTTATTCTATGGGCTTATTGGGCAAGCTTGCAAAAACGGATAGAAAATTACGCCTTTGGGATGACGCTTGAAGGTATCATAAATGATTTAAAGAAATTTATCATAGATATAATAAAAGATATTAAAGGAAAATTGGACCATCCTGAATTTAAGAAAAGGCTTTTAGTTGAAGAGTCGGTTTACAAAATTCTAGAAATTACGGAGAAGCTTATTAAGAAGCAGAATTTATGTGATTTCATAAATTATGCAACACAGAAATTAGATGAATACTGGAATTATCGGAAAATAATTACAAGAATTACCTGTCAAACCCATACTCATACCGGAGAAGCAATATTTGAAGAGCTTGTAGAAAAGCTGTCGAGAGGCATATTTATTTTACTAGACGAAGTTGGATTTAATCTAAAACAAATCCCAGAGCATATCATCTCTTCCGAGTATATATGGGACATATTTTTTAGAGAAGTCATTTACAATGGAATTTCATATGGTTTATATGAAGATGAAATATGTAGCAAAATTAAAGGGAACTATAAGACTGCATTAAGAAAATTGAAAGAAAATGGTGATGGTTTTAACATATTAGTTAAGTTAATTAGAAAACGCAAGATAATGGGAATTTATTTATGGAATTTTTCAGCTGTCGATTTTGAAGCTAGAAAATCATTTATACTTCGTAATTTTGAGGAATGGGTTAAGGCATTAAAAGAAGGTAGATTAGATCATAGAATATGGCTATTTGACGATAGGGTTTTAAATGAGTTATATAGGACATATAAAAGAATAAAAAGAGGAACCCCTCCTAGAGATATATCAATTGATTATGAACCGTGGACTCTTAAAGATATATATGAATTACATCCTATGGGGAAGGATATTGAATTCTGGGATAAATTAATTGATTTAATAAAAGAACGGAAGAAGAAACATATAGTATATAAGGGTGGACCTGTGCCTAAGGAAATATATGAAGAATTTATTAAAGCTAAAAAAGAAGAGTTCTTTAGAACTGTTTTCAAAGAAGATAAATAAAATTACTATATATACTATAATTTATGTAAACGTAAACTAAGTTCTCATAATATATGTTTTCTATGTACTGGTTTCATCACTATATATTTTACGTTTCTTTTATCTATTTCTTCTATAATTTTCTTATATTTCATCGCCTGATCCTCCTCTTCTTCAATTTCTTTTAACATTTTTATATCATCTTTAAATAGCTTTTTAGTCTCCTCGATTGAGAGTTTGATCTTTTCTCTAAACTTCAGCAGATCTTTAAGGATTTTAGCGAATTTCTTTGCATTGTATTTTATAGGTGATTTTTCATCTTTAGGTTTTTCTACTATAGCGTCTACATACTCGTCATATAGCTTTGCTTCTTCGATTTCTTCGATAAACCACATTATATTTATTCGTGTTATATAGTTGCCTTTATCATCATATACGTCTGAATCAACATGTATTTTATACTCATTCATATCCTATCACCAGACTATAAGTTAAATTATGGTATGTTTTATAAAAAGGAGGAGGGGTGTTAGAGTATTCTTTAAACAGTATTCTACATATTGGTTCTTTAAAGCTTAGGTAGACTGCTACTCCTATCGCCTCTAACCCGCTATATAGTGAACTTCTCCTCCTGTCGAAGCAGTCTTTAAACGCTTTTCGGAGAGCAGGTAATATATAGGCTGGATATGTTACTGTCTTTACCTCTACTACCCATCGTTTTCCATTCTTTTCTACTATTATGTCTGGCCCGTGCTCTCCCGACCATGTATTTTTCTTTATTATCTTATAGCCTTTCTTGACCAGGTATTCCTGAAATATTTTCTCGCCTATATCTCCTATATTGTGGTGATACCCTGTTTTTCTCAATCCTGAGTAGTATATTTTTCTCTTCTTGGTTATTCTTCTCATGGCTTCTATCCATCTGCCTTTATGTAGCTTCAGTATTATTTTATTTACTTCCCCATATTCCTCTAATAATATCTCATCTATATACGGGTCGTTTACTATATCTCCTGCTATTTCTAGGTATGTTGTTGATATCTTCTTTTTCCTTGGGTCGTAGTATTGTATTGTTATTGTCCCTGCTGCGTATGTTATTCTTTTTAGTGGCATGTATGCTGCGTGGTCCGTTAGCTTCTGTTTCTTGCTATGCTGTATGTAGTAGATCTCGATCTTGTCTCCGTAGTTATGTATCCTTAGTGTTTTGAAACCGTTTCTCCCATATATCCTTAGTAGGAGGTATGTGTAGTATGCATATGCCGAGTATAGATATTCATCTACCTCTATCCTATGGTCATCTACTATGATGTATAGCTTATCTTTTCTATACTCGAGCCTGATATTCCTATATTCCCTATATTTCTCCCTTATCCTGTTATAGTCTCTTATGAATTCTTTTAGTCGATACTCCCTAATGTTATGTAGATATATCTTCTCGGGATACTTCTCCGCTGGCGGTAGTGACTGGATTAGTGGGCCGGAGCCTTTGTACCTTGTATATAGCCTCCTCTCCACCCCATCATACTCTACCGTCAGCTCCAGAATCGATTCACCCAGTATACTCCTACTTTCTAGATACCACTTCGGTATCTCTACCCTAGCCTTCCTACCCCCTGAATATACTATTACATTCCTATCTAAAACCTCTTCAAGCGGCTCTATCGATATTAGATATGCTTTATACTCCCTACCTAATTCTACTTTACTGTGATATTCCTTTGGTAGGCTGAATTCAAGATACTTCTGTGTTAGACTGCTTCTAACCTCCAATACCCCAATATCCTCAATATATAGTTTGACCAGCTTCTTCCCGCCGGGCTTGACACCCAGTTTATCCACTATATTTTTAATGTGTATATATCCCTCGATATACCTACCCTTCTTAACCTTAAACCTAGCTATACCCAGTGGAATATACTCTCTACTCATCCTAACCACCTTAACAAAGTATCATACATCCTGAGAGACTCTGACACCCCGCTGAAGAGCACTGTATACTATTTCGACATAGCCTAGCCCCCCCGATCACCGGGCGAGAGGCTATGCCGCATCCCCTCCTCCTCAATGTCTATCCAACCCTGATCCCCAGGCGTTGGATAGACTTAGGAACCCCTAACCATCTTTATTCGGTTAGAGGCTCCACCATATATTCTATTTAGAAAGTTTTTAAAGACGCCATTTAACATGGGGCTTATTGAAAACACTCTATTTACACTTCTGTAAATATCACTTGGATTTGTTTACATGTGTATCTGATTGAATTTTTTAGATGGATTGGGATAGCGTCTAATTCTCATTTTGGTATCAGCTTATTTTATTTGAATTTATTGTCAGTTGCTTAAAAATATTTGCTATATGCTAGTATTATGAGATGGATAGGACGTGGGTATTATATGATATTCAGCTGTATATCACTTCAATCTATATATTCCAAGATGCTTTAAACCATTATTTCATACATTTCCTCCCTGGATATAGCTACTACATACTTATACTACTTACATTTCTACTATCTAACATAATCCTACTCGCCTATTCACTATTTAGATCCGTATCTAGGATACTGCCATTTTCATCGCTATTATCTTCAGCATACTCGATTCCAGTATTCTACTATGATATACTGATGATCTATAACGGCGTGTATAGGGATCTATTTAATTTAATTCCTTATATTTATCATCTGATTCTCACACTGTCTCCACTGTTTTATAGGGGGATTAGGACATTATACTCGGTATCATATTTAAATTCATTTTTACTAGCGTCCTTCATACTGCCAGCATCAGTTTATCTAGTGAATCTACTTGATCCTAGGCTTCAACCTAGTTTGAGCATATGGATGAAGGTTTTAGACAGCTTATATGAGCCTAGGAATATAGTGGCTTTAGGACTATCCGTCATCTTATTAACCGCATATTATATAAGGGGTTATATACCTGTGAAGAGGATTAGGAGCAGGTATGGTATTGAGGTTGATAAGAGGCTCTGGATACCCAGAGTATATAGTTATCCATCGATTAAACTCACGTATCCCGATGGATGTATATTCTATGTCAGGTCGTATGGATATGGATTCCAGATATTTACTAGACTACGTATTTTGAAGGCGTCGATATACCTAGATAAACTAAAGATGCTTCTGAGTACTATAGCTAGAATGTCTATAGTATATGACTATGATGGGCTTATATACCTCATCCTATATACTGAGAATCCCCTGCTATACCCAGGGTTAAACTCATTGATAGATGTGTTAAGTAGGTTTAGGGATGGCATGCTTGTATATAGATTTGCTGATGAACCAGGGTATAGGTATAAGCTGTCTAAGGCTACCGAGTACATGGAGATTTATAGGTTAAATGCAGACTCCATACTTGATTCAAAGAGTTTAATGGATAGAGTCTATGTATTCAAACTTCTACAGGTTTCTAATAGGAAAACCGACTCAGACTCTATAGTCGGTGTAGGAGTATATAACATCGAGGGATATGGAGATGGAGATATACATGATATTGAGGTATATGAATATACTAGGGCTTCAGAAGTCTATAGCCTTGTAAATAGGCTACTTAAATCAGCCCAACCCATATCACTTACAGAATCATCTCCACTGAAGTATAGGGTGGATAGGATATACTTTGATGGAAGTACCAGGCCGGATGTAAGTATAGACATCCCGATAGATAGGCATATAGGGTTATTTGGATATACTGGGATGGGTAAGTCAACTGCATTAGCGGATTTAATCGAGTATATAATCGACAGAGGCTACAAATGTATCGTATTTGACTGGATATCAAACTTCACAAGCCTAGAGAACGCTAAGATACTATATCCAGGTATAAATACAAGCCTAGACATCTATAGATACTTCAGTAGAAAGACTATACTAGAGTTATACCGTGAACTATCACTACTGAGATATGGGTTAGACGGGTTATTCACGCCTAATGTAGAGAATATACTCCTAAATACATTGAAGGAGGTAAATAGCCATTCAGAGCTTCTAGATAGACTTAAGGATCTAATGAACCACCCTAGGGATAAAGATGTGAAGACAGGTGCATACGCAGCATATAGGAGGATTAGACTACTCGACCCTAGATTATATGAATCTGGTCTAAGGGATTTAATCAGCTATTTAAACGAGTATAATCTCATTATAGTTGATCTAAGTATCCTAGATGATAGTGATAAGATCTTATTTACATTAGCCTCACTCAAAGCCATATACGACTATTATACTGGACCGAGGAAACAGGATAATAGGCTATACATCATTATAGATGAGGTTCATAGGATAGCCCCAGAATATAATGTAAATCACGAGTATATCATTGAGAGAATCATTAGAGAGGGGAGGAAACATAACATCCAGCTATTAATCGCTGACCAGGCTATATCAACTATTAAACAGACCTTATATACGAACATACCTACAAAATTCATATTTAATTTGGGAGACCAACGTGAAATCAGGTACATCATTAACATGTTTACTCCACTAGCCGACGAATATGATGGAGAAATAGCCAAATATATAACTTCAAAGATACTCGACTTAAAACCCGGGGAATGCTATATGATATCAAGCTATAGGGAAGAGCCATATAAACCTATTCCATGCTACTTCCTCAAAAAGGAACTAAGACTTCATTCTGGAAATATAGATCTATTTAGATTCAAGGAGATAACGTCTAGATTCAAGTATCCAGATAACATGGCGCCAAATGATAAAGAGAAATCAATTGAAAATGCTAGAAACCTAATCATCAAATATGGAGATAAAATATTAAACCCAATTATGGAAGCGATAGAAAACAATAGAAGACTAAAGATAGATGGTGTAAAACTCGTTAGAGACGGCAAACCAACGGTAACTACTCAGATAATATTGAGATACTTTGGATATAATAAGCTGTATCATAGCAAAATCCTTTATGAAGAAGGTGATAGTATTCATTTAAAATCCTTCTAACACCTATGTAAAACCGTCGAGTATCCGAGATATATCCAGATTTTTAAAGAATAATTTTTTAAATTCTGGATAGTCTTTGAGAAAATCTTCTTTATTTCTATAGTGTCCAGTCCATGAAGCAATTGGATACGGCTTCCAGTCAGCCATATGTAAACTCTTTATCCATAGCATGCCATCTACATAGTATCCGTAGTTAGGCGGATTCCACTCAATAACTATAATTTGAAAGGCCTCGGTTGAAATTAGCCTAGCTCTTATATAATCTAACTCATCTAAAATAATGACTTCATCTTCAGACTCTTTAACAATCCGGTTACACATCGATCAGATCAGAGTAAGGGGAATATATAAATCTTTTAATCAATCATCAGCTAGTCTATTCATCGAACTCTATAATAGGTATCCAGTCCTCTTTAATCAACTCGTTATATCTCTTACGTGCATATTCTAGGCTAAGTACTGATAGAGAGTACCTTATACTATTATCAAATATAATGTCAAAAGCAAGTATCATTCTACCCACTTTAAACCATATGATGAAATTATAACCATATTCTAAGACAGCTATAGGATCATCATTATAATAACATTCTCTTAAAACTACCTCAGACATCTCCATCCAGAGAGATCATTATTTTCCAAGTATTTATAAGATCGATTTTTAACGTGATGGGACGACGTAAGTTTATTGACTAATTAATTCAATATTTAATAGATCAAGTAGCTGCTTGTATGAGTACTCTAATTCGTAATCTAGATTACTAAAATAATATCTTGCTATTAAGATCCGCTGATCTTTAGGAGGGCTTTTAGGGAAATCTCTGGCTATTAATACTCCTCCGACAGCCTCTTCCCCCAGCTCATTTACATAGTCCCTGAGCTGTTTAAAATCCTTTTTCTGGGCCCTTCCAGTTTTGATTTCAACGAGTAAATACTTATTTAAACCAGTGGGATGCTTCAATTTGATAAAAATATCTACGAATCCCTCTGGAAGAGCCTTCTCACTTAATATCTCAAATTCATCTGGCTGATTATCTAAATTAAGATATTCTAATACGTCTTTGAAGATAGTATTCTTAATTTTTCTTCGAATAAGAGACTGTAGAATCAATTC
>Ga0190367_1000542_pt1 | contig 26897 bp, 31 predicted proteins | sample 4872181011_MG_FD_171838 | JGI IMG/M metagenome (GOLD analysis project Ga0190367, IMG submission 171838) | Hydrothermal vent microbial mat bacterial communities from Southern Trench, Guaymas Basin, Mexico - 4872-18-10-11_MG | ecosystem: Environmental > Aquatic > Marine > Hydrothermal vents >...
CAACAGTTTCTAGAGGCAGCCACCAGAATACTTAAGCCGGGAGGTACCCTAGTTTATTCCACATGCACGTTTACTGTAGAGGAAAACGAAGCTATAGTGTCTCTTCTAGTGGAAAAGTATGGATTGAAAGTTGTGGAACAGAAATACTTCCTTGGAGAAGAGGGACTTGGGGAAAAGGGATGGGAAAATCTGCTTCAAAGGTTTCACCCTGATCGTATCGATACACCCGGCTTTTTTATAGCAAAGCTTGAGAAGAAAGCCTAGATTCTGAATTCATTAGTGAGCATGAAAGTCTGCTGAATCCAAATCCCAACTGGAAAAAGAAAAATAAAAAGAAAAATCAAGATTAATTGGAGAAGACTTTGGGGAAGCATGCTCGAATTCTGAAAAAGCTTCTTCAGAAGGGATGGAAGATAAGAGAGATCGCTGAAAGAAGAATTTATTTAGAGAAGGAATTTAAGATAAATAACACCAGTATTATAGTAAGAGCTTTTAAAGAAAGGGGGGTAAAAGGATTAATATTACAGAGTTTTTCGTTGTATCCGGTATCCTCCCTCCTCTTACGAGACTTCTTAGAAAGATTAGAAGAAGTTGAGTGGGACTATACTTTCCAAGAAAACGTTGGCTACTTAAGCTTTTGGGTCAAAGATCCCTATAAGTACACTTTTTCCTCTCCCAGCGAACTTGAGGAGTATCTCCTCGACCTTGTAAAAGCGGTGATCTACTCCGAGATCATTCATACGATGAACTTAAAAACTCTAGAAAAGCTCTTGCACGAAAAGGGGTGGCTGACCTACGTCTCCGACAACTACTTGCAGATCGGGAGGATGCTGGAGAAAGGGGGGAACTTGATAGTAATCGAGATATCAATATCCTCCTTCAATAGTAACGTTCATATAAGGGGGATTGTAAGAGCATATTCCCTAAATAAAACGCTAAGAGAGAAGCTTATGGAAAACCTTTCACGTGAGCATGTTATAACGCTAAGAAGTGCTTCTGAAATATCATACGAGGAAACATGCTCGATTCTCGAGGTTGAGGAAAGCTTAGAAAGAACTTTAAGTGCTCTCGAAAAGGCTCTTGAGGAGGCATGCGAGTTTGAGCGTAAAGGAGAGAAATAGGACTATTGGCATAGTAACTCATGGAGACCTTGATGGATTAACATCAGCTGCAATAGTATATGACTATATGCTGACCACTAACAGATGCACGAGAGCGGTATTAGAAATTTCGCAACCCTACATTTTGCATAGGATTTTAAACAAGTTATTCAGCCTCTCGTTTGAGGAATTATACTTCCTAGACTTAGCGCTTGATGAAAACTCCTGGTTAAAGGTAGCGAATCACATTAAGAGTCTCCTCATAAGAGGCGTTAGGATCACTTGGATCGATCACCACGAAACTACGTTATATATATCGGATGCTTTAAGGGAGGTGGGTGTTAGATTAGTTCATTCGCTCAGAGAATGTACCTCAGAAATAGTTGAAAGACTCTATTGCTCACATACGAGCTCTCCAAGCTTCTTTAGCACTTTGGCGCATATAGGCAAGGTGAGCGATAAGAACCTGCCGCCAGAAGTTGCTGGGAAGATATTTAAAATAGTGAAAACTCTGGAGTACTCTCTGCTAGCTTCTCCAGGTGACATATATTTCAAGAAAAAGTTGGTGGAAACGTGGGTCTTCAGGAAAGAGCTTATTACGAGTGAGATTGAGAGGCGGGCTAAAGAGGCGGATTTAAAAATGAGAACATTACACAAGTTGCTAGCCGAGAAAGTAATACTGTCAACTCCCTACCTCGAAGTTATAGACCTAAGAGAAGAAAATGTTCGAGGATATGTAGGGAAACTCGCCTCGGAGAGAGCTGAGTCGACCAACAAGATTATTTTCGTAATTTTCACGCCGTCTCCTCATGAAATAGTGCTGACGGCGCGTGTGCCCTCTACGATAAACTTCAACATCCTAGCATATTTGACCGAAATTTCAGGAGAACTTCATGGAAGTAGGGGAGGACATCCAAAGGCGGCTTCTCTAAGAACCTCATCACTTCATTTTCAAAGAATATTAAAGCTCATTCAAGGACTCTCGGAGAAGTTGGAGCACTACCAGGGAACGCTCTTCAAACCGAACTTGTAGGCTATGAAATTTGTTGATACATGAAGAATCGGTGTTATTAAGACTCCATAGAGCACTATATTGAACTCTATGGGACCTACTATAATATGGTGAAAGGCTATAGCCGTGACTAGGAAAAACATTTGATCTAAGAATGGTAGAGGACTTCCAGGCTTCAAGCTAATTCTACGCTTTATAAAGGACCCTATTAAGTCTCCAAGCAAGGTTCCTACAACGAGAACTATACTGCTTTCAATTACGTGAAGCCCACATAATGTTAGAATAAGACCCACGAGAAGACCTGAAAGAAGACCTATAAAAAAGCCCTCTATAGTCTTATTGTCTCCCAACACTCGACGACCATCGATAAAATTCTTGCCCAAGTCTATAGGGTGTCTTCTTTTGAAAATTTTACAGGAAGTCACGGGGAGACCGTTTGCTACATAGCTTGGCAAGAAGAATATTAGCGTTTCTATAATCAGGCTCATTCCACCCATAAAGCATCTCCTATTACATTGGGAACTATGGTGGGACACTTTTCCTAGTAAAATGGACCGGGGGGGACTTGAACCCCCGACCTCCCGCGTGCAAGGCGGGCGCTCTCCCACCTGAGCTACCGGCCCTCACTCGGCTAGCTAAGAACTAGTATATACCTCCGAGTTTTAAAAGTTTCTTTGAGGAGAGAACCTTCAGAAGCCCCGGGCGGGATTCGAACCCGCGACCCCCGGCTAGCCTGGCTACAAGCTTACAAGGCCGGTGCTCTACCGAGCTGAGCTACCGGGGCCTCACTATTCTTCCATTGATCTTAAGCGTTTTTATATTTTTCCATAATAGAGGAAGTTCTATAAAATACTCCATTTAGCGCGGTTCCCGTCCTAGATCACGCCCGTTTCCTTAGCCAGCCTCTCTGCAGCCTCTTTCGTAAGCCCGCTTTCGCCTAATATAGTATACCTGCTTGGCCTTATTTGGTGAGCCATTGTTAAGGCCTTTATAATGTACTTTGAATCTATACCGAGACCCCTTGCCGTAGTGGGTGCACCAATCTTTCTTAATACGTTACGTATGCGCTCCCAGTCACCTCCATGAAGCCACATCATCATTATAGCTCCCACGCCGCACTGGAGTCCATGAGGAGCAGGTTTGAAACCATACTTTCTTGATAGAAGATCCAGTGCGTGGCTGAATAGGTGCTCGCTTCCGGAAGCAGGACGACTACTGCCTGCTATGCTCATTGCTACACCGCTACCTATTAGCGCTTTTACTACTATCCGAGCGCCTTCCTCGCCTCCAACTTTTATGACAGCAGCTTTTCTTACAATGAGCTCGGCGCTCATAAGTGCCATAGAAGCAGCATATTCGCTGTAATCCTCGCCTTTTAGCTTGTATGCGAGCTCCCAATCTCTGACTGCAACGAACTTTGCTAAGAGATCTCCGCAACCCGCTTGAAGCGTTATGTAAGGAGCTTTAGAAATTATCTCAGTATCCGCTAAGACTGCTATGGGCGCCTTGGCCATGCTTATAGGCCTGCCAAAAGTCTTCTCGAAGTCTACCTTTAGTAGGTAAGAAAGGGAGGGTGAGGCTATACCGTCATTTGCAGCACTTGTAGGTATACTTACATATTCTACCCCCAGAAGAAATGCGAGTGTCTTGGTGACATCTAAGACCTTACCCCCACCAACGCCAAGCAAAAGCCCTATATCCTTGTTCTTCCTCAACTTATCGTAAAACAGTTTAGTTGCATCAATACATGGCATGGAACCTATTCTAAGGAACTCGACATTGTAGTCGCTTACCAGCAAAGGTAACACTTTATCCGAAGCAATTTTTGAAGTATTCACGCCTCCAGAAACCACTACTATTGACCTACTACCGGTGAACTTGCTGACTACTTTACTTACATTGCTGATTGCTCCTGGACCAAATATCACTACTCGAGGTATTTCCATGAACTCGAGGTTCTTAACCAAGAGCTCACCTAACGAACTTAATATTTATGTTATCCACCTTAATAATTTACTTTGAAGCGGCAGAAAAGATATAACCTCCCTCGCATATGTAAAATCTGGTACCATCGCGGCCGTAGTCTAGCCTGGAAGGACGCCGGCCTTCCACGCCGGCGATCCCGGGTTCGAATCCCGGCGGCCGCATTCAGTTCTAGCTATACTAAATTGCGCTCTAGCAATTTCTTCAAAGCCTCTACGTGTACTTTGAGGATCACTTCACCGCCTCTCCTTAGAACGAAGATTCCCTCCTCCTCCAGTACCTTAAAATTACCGCATTCTACTACTTCCTCAAGCTTTCCGTATTGAGAAGTGGGTGTGAAGTAGCGAAATAGTGCTCTTAAGTCTATTTCAACCCATTCTTGACCAGTAATGGAAGTTATTGAAAGGATACGCTCCCCATGCTTTTTTAAATATTCATTGAGCGTAGTTCTTAATGCTTCCGCCTCAATATTTTTGTTAGCGATATGCCAACCCCCTCTTATGTAAATGTAGGTGCATATAAGTTGTGTGCAAAATTTTGATCTTATTTTTAACTAAACGAGAATGCGTTTTTGTTGGATAAATATATATTATCTATCGAAATTATTTAGGGGAGGGTAAACAAATGTCAGGTGAGATTAAAGTCTGGCGTAGCAAGATAGCACCCACCGCGCGGGGAGCCATTTTTAGAGCAAAAAGATGGTTCTATGCTACTTACTACAGTAGGGCTCCAGAAGAAAAACGTGAGATCTCTAAGCAGAACTGGGCTAATCTCGCACGTAAACTAGTTGAAGAAACTAATAGGGAAGGTGTTTCAGATAAAGGCGCAAGGGTGATAATCTACTACCGTGATGATGAGGGCGTATTTAGGCCTCTTCGAGCAGAGATCGAGGTCTACAATCTTAACCCCATAAAGACCTTAACGATAACCATGGAGGAAGGAGCCGTACCTCCAGAGGCACCTTCAGAAGAAGTTGAAGAATACGAAGAGTAGTAGTTCACCTAATTATCTTTTACTTTTTTGAGCCAGTAGGCCATAAATCATTATTAACCCAAATATTATAAAGAGTAACGCTATGAAGAGGTTTTTTAAGTCTTTGTAATGGATTTTCACCGTCTTAGTTATGTATCCCCACATAACCCATAGTATGGCTACAGCTGATATCGTTAAAATGAGAACTAACCCTCCGATGAAGTGTGGTCGCGAACTATTACTGCTCAAGTTCGGCACCCTATTTAAACTTAGATAGCTTTATTTAAGCTTTAATCCTCAAAGCCTGTGCGAAGATCGGGGAGGAAGTAAATGACCCTTGTTTCCTCATCGGGTCCATATGCTTCACCATTTTCCAGGACAACTTTTATAGGTGATTTAGACTCGAGGAGCGTTAATCTTAAAGATAAAGCTATTGGGAAAATCCAAGCTCGAGAAACTGTCAGCTCATAGCTCAAATAACCCCTTGAAGAGTTTATGGACAGCAGGCGGGCAAGCTCTAAGCCTCTCACATCGACAATATCTTCCCGTAGCTCTCCTTCCAGAATTTTCAGGGAGAAATCTCTCTTTAGCCCTGCAGGTAAAGGACCGATAGTAGCGGAGATGTATTCTGCAAGTTTACTTTCAGCCGAGAATACCCACTTAGTGTGCGTTTCGTCCTTGAGTTTAGATAAATGTATCTCTGCAAACCTTTCAGGAAACATTGCATTAAAATCAAGCCTAATACCATAAAAGAAGTACTTCCTACCCTTCAGAAATCTTAGTATGGATCTCGCTATTTTAATGGAGTAGCGACCTTCCTCCCTCATTAATATTTCTTGATTAGGAGGGTAACTCGATACACTTTGCTCAAGAGGGATTAAACTCTGCACGTTAAGCTTCTTCCCTAGAATATCAAAGTCGCTAAGTACGGAGAGGGATAGCGACCTTAAAACACTGGTGCCACAAAAATCCCTCAAGAACTCCAGGGTTTTGAGTACTTGGATCCGAACTCCAGACTCACTCGTCACCTTGTCAGCGTTGGCGATTCTCTTCATCTCTCAAGTGTTCTCTACACTAACATCCTTATATAGTTGCCACATTAACCACATCGTATATTTTATCGAAGTACCTTTAGATCATAATCTTAGAACTTATGGAAGGCCATGCTGACGGAGAGAATAGAAGTAAGAGTAAGGATAGGAAAGCGTGAAAAAGTAATGAAAGTGAAGAGAGCAGTGAAGGTAATCAGCATTCTTCGAGACCTTAATATAAACCCCGTAGAGGTCGTTGTTCTAAAGGACGGAGTCCCTGTAACGGAGGAGGAGGTTTTAGTAAAAGATACATGTATTGAGATAATCTCTGTAGTTTCAGGTGGATAGCTTGGTTACATGTACCTTCTGTAGCGCTCCTGCTGTATACATGAATAAGGCTACGCGAACAAACTATTGTAAAGAGCACTTTATCAAGTACTTTGAATATCGAATAGAAGACACCCTATTAAAGTACGTAGGTGAACGCAATCTTAAAGGCAAGATCATAGCAGTTGCTACTTCAGGGGGGAAAGATAGCACCTCACTACTTCAAGTTCTCTCAAAGCTCTCAAAGAAGTATGAATTTGACGTTATTGCTCTAGCTGTGGATGAGGGAATAAAGGGGTATCGTGACGTCAAGCTAGATTTCTTGAAGAGGATTGTCGCTAGACTTGAGGTAACACTCTACATTGAAAGCTTTGCTGAATGGTTTGGAAGAACACTCGATGAAATGGTTATGATATCGCTTAAAAAGGGATTTGAGATTAAACCTTGTACGCTCTGTGGAGTTTTCAGACGATATATCCTCAACGTTAAGGCCCGTGAAATAGGGGCTAATTACCTGGCCACTGGACATAATCTGGACGATGAAGGGCAAGTGTTTCTAATGAACATTTTGAGGGGAAGTATTAAAAATCTCCTAAGGGAGAGCGGAGTTCTTTCTAGAAGAATGCATGAGAAATTAGTTCCGAGACTCAAGCCCCTTTACTTTCTTAGCGAAAAGGAGACTACAGTATACTCTGTTTTAATGCAAATCTTACCTCCTCCAGCTGAATGCCCATACGTTGTCTTCGCCTCCAGGAATTTTATAAGAAAGTGGCTAAACGTTGCGGAAATGGAGAATCCTGGAATTAAAATGAAGCTTCTTGAAGTAAAAGAAGAATTGTGCGAGAAGCTCGTTAGCAAAACTCGCCTAGAAATAATGGTGCCAAAACTTTGTAATGTGTGCGGCGAGCCCTCTGCTGAGCACATGTGCAAGGCATGCCAGCTAAGAACTTATCTAGGCCTAAAATATAATCCTATGCGTAATGGAGGAGGCCGTCAATGAGCATTATATATTGGCAGGAAGCTAAGATAACCTTAAAGGGACTAATAAAAACAGCTTTCAAGCGCATTTTCACGATCATGGTATCGCCTTTCACTACGTTTGATGATATTAACGCTCGACCCGAAACCATGGGTCCGGCCTTGCTCATGGTGTTCGCATCTCTACTCCAGCTACTATTGAGATACAGCATCTCACAAAAACTTCATTTAAGCTTCTATCAGGGCGATGTAATAACGCCTCTAACACAAGTAAGGAACGGTAACATTACTGTCGTGTACGTAAACTCTACTGCGATCATGCGCACCCACGTACCTTACTCTGAAATACTCGAGGCTCAAGGCGCCTACATTGCGAGCACTCTATTAATGCTACCGTTGGCGTTCTGGCTCTTAATGTACGCTATAACGTGGATTGTGGCCAAGATACTTAAGGGAAATACTGAAAACCTCGTGCCTGCGAGTGGGTACATTCTCGTAATACCTTTCGCATCGAACTTAGTCCAAGCAATTATACTATCGTTCTTCCTTCAGGACGTAAATAAGGTAATTTTAGCCCTTCCTTTGAGCGCGAGCCAGCACTTAGGATATCTCGAGACACTCATAGTGTCCTCGCTGATTTTAGCTCTGCGCGCTAAGGCGGGATTTATGGAGATTACCTTAAAGTGCTTCGAAGTGTTCTTACATTTATGGACAATAGTGCTACTGGTAGCGCTATACAATGGAGCCGTACAGTTAAGCATTAAAAAGTCCATAGTTTTAGCGATTGTTTCAGGAGTGCTCTTCTACCTCCTCTACAGTTTTATTGTAAACTTCATGGTCCTAACATTTTTAGCCATTCCTCTAGCGCTAAGTTTTTAGCACCTGCGTTAATATTTTATGTATAGAAGGGGGAGGGACATGTCGCTTTGGAAGCTTAAGTTAGGAATGATAGGAACTTTAGCGCTGATCATAGGAGTTACAACACTCTTCCTAGCAATAATACTAGAGTACATGGGGATGCTTACGCCCCTCACGTTGATAATCTTCGTTGCAGCGTTGAATTTCGCCCAATGGCTCTTCGCCCCCTACCTAATCGAATTCGTGTACAAGGTCAAGCCTGTGGATCCCGGTCACTGGCTTCAAGAAACTGTAGCAAAAATAGCTGAAAGGAGCGGTATAGCCCCACCCAAGGTAATGTTGGCAGAAATACCAGTTCCCAACGCGTTCGCGTACGGCTCTCCTCTAACGGGAAATAGGGTCGCTGTTACACGAGGACTACTCGAGTCCTTAAGAAGAGAGGAAATAGAGGCGGTTTTAGCTCACGAGATAGGACACCTAGTACACAGAGATGTACAAGTGATGATGGTAGTTTCGATACTTCCCGCCATCTTCTACATAATAGGTAGGTCCTTAATTCTAAGCGGATACTACCAGCGCCGAGACCGGGAGGGAAGCTCAGGCTTTGTAATACTGTTAGGTTTTGCAAGCCTCGTAGTCTCATTTATACTGCAACTCTTCGTTCTAGGATTAAGCAGGCTTAGAGAATACTATGCTGACGCGCACGCCGCTACCACGATCGAAGATGGTGCTACAAAGCTTCAGCTAGCTCTAGCAAAGATAGTGAAGGATACCTCGCGCTTAGCTAAAGCTGGAGTTAATTTAGCTGCTTTCAGCGATTTCAGAACTCTGTTCATAGCCGATCCTACAAGTTCTGTTAGAGAGGCACTAGAAATACGCGGCGATTATAGGCTTGTAGAAGAGCTAAAATCACAGAAACTTTCATTTGAGAGCCGTCTCCTCGAGATATTTTCAACACACCCTCACATAGTTAAGCGTTTAAGGGCTCTAGACGAATTTAGAAAGTAAATAAATACTTCGATTTTTAAACTTAAACGGTGGATTATTTTTGAAAATCGAAGAGTATGCTGCTAGGGAGATTTTTAAAGAACATGGTATACCCGTTCCAAAAGGAGGAGTTGTAAGCAGCCTAGAGGAACTTGAAGACCTGACCAGCACGCTGAAGTTTCCCTTAGTGCTGAAAGCACAAGTACCTGTCGCCAGCAGAGGGAAGAAGGGAGGAATAGTTTTCGCGGAAGACCGCAGAGACGCCTTAGAAAAAGCGCGGCATCTATTCTCCAGTAGTATAGACGGATTCCCTGTACGAAGCATACTTGTCGTAGAGAAAGTGGATGTGCTAAAAGAGCTATATATAGGCTATGTGATAGATAGAGGAGAGAGAAAAGTAGCCCTCTTAGCCTCCCCCTATGGAGGAATGGATTTAGAGGAGATCTCAAGGGAACATCCAGATACAATTATAAAGTACCTTTTAGACCCGCTCGTAGGCCTCAAAGATTACATGGCAAGAAACGTAGCGTTTAAGCTCGGTATAAAATCCTTATCAAAACAGTTTACAAGCATAGCTAAGGCCCTATACGACATATTCATTAAGTATGATTGTGAACTGGCTGAAATAAACCCTCTAGCTCTCACAAATGAGGGTCTTATAGCCCTAGATACGAGGATGATAATAGATGACAATGCTGCGTTAAGACAACCTCTATTACAGGAGGAAAAGAGAAAGGAATTCGCGTACGTGGATCTAGGAGGAAACATAGGCATTATTGGCAACGGCGCAGGGCTGACCATGGCTACAATGGATATAGTAGCCCATTTCGGCGGAAAGCCAGCGAACTTTCTCGATATAGGAGGAGGAGCTCGCGCCGATAAGGTGGAGAGAGCTCTTAAAAAACTCTTAAAGAACCCTCGAATAAAGGTTGTGTTGATCAATATTCTAGGTGGTATTACGAGGTGCGATGAGGTGGCAAGAGGCATACTCACTGCACTGGAAGAAGCGGAGAAAATACCGGCGATAGTAGTGAGGCTTAAGGGCACACATGAGGAGGAGGGTAAGAAGATGTTAGCAGAGAAGGGCATAGAAGTTTTTGAAGATATGGAAGAAGCCGCTAGGAAAGCTGTTGAACTTTGCAGATAGGGGGTCTTGTATGGGAATATTAGTCGATAGGAATAGCCGTGTTCTCGTCCAGGGGATCACTGGACGCGAGGGAAGTTTCCATACCCTTAACATGCTTAACTACGGTACGAAAATAGTTGCAGGTGTTACTCCAGGGAAGGGTGGCGAGAGAGTGCATGGAGTCCCCGTATATGATAGCGTTGAAGAGGCCATTAAGAAACATCCTGAAATAAATACTTCGATACTCTTTGTACCGGCACGTTATGCAAGCGATGCAGTTTATGAGGCTATTGATGCAGGCATTGAGAAAACAGTGGTAATAACGGAACACATACCCGTACATGACGCACTGAGGTTCGTGAACTATGCTAAATGGAAAGGCGTCGTAATTGTAGGGCCCAATTGTCCAGGAGTAATAAATCCCGTTGAGAAGGTTAACGTAGGAATATACCCTGTAAACATGTTCGCTCCCGGAAAGGTAGGCATAGTGTCTCGCAGTGGAACGCTGACTTATGAAATAGCTCTCGCACTCACGAAAAGAAAACTTGGGCAAACAACTTGTGTAGGTATAGGCGGGGACCCCATAGTGGGGCTCGACTTCATAGAAGTAGTACAGTTATTCTACTCTGATCCGGAGACTAAGGCTATAGTCGTTATAGGTGAAATAGGAGGAGATATGGAGGAGAGATTAGCTGCCTATATTAAGAAACATGGATTAGAGAAGCCCATAGTAGCCTTCATAGCTGGACTAACAGCCCCTCCTGAAAAACGCATGGGGCATGCTGGCGCGATAGTTTCTATGGGTAAAGGAGATGCCCGCACCAAAATTAGCGCACTTAGGGATGCTGGTATAATAGTTGCCGAAACACCTTCACAGGTAGCTCGCGAGACTGAAAATATTTTACTAAAAAGAACGTAGAACTATAATGTGACCTTCCATGAAGGATTATGTAAAGTGGCTGGGTCATGCAGCATTCGAATTAATGCTTGATGGGAAGAGAATACTAATAGACCCCTGGATCAGAGGGAACCCTAAAGCCGCTGTTAAACTTGAGGACATCGAGGACGTTGACATAATCCTCGTAACACACGATCATGGAGATCACTTAGGCGACTCGATAGAAATAGCAGAGAAATTTGATGCTAAGCTCATTAGCGTATATGAGATAGCCGTGTATGCATCCAACCAGGGAGTCAGGAACGCTATAGGCATGAACGTAGGCGGAGACATAGAGGTGGACGGCCTAAAGATAGTAATGACGCCCTCCCTGCATTCTTCCGAAAGAGGTTGCCCTGTAGGGTTTATCATAGTAGGCTCTAAAAACACAGTATACCATGCTGGTGACACCGGCTTCTTTAGCGATATAAAGTACTACGCCGAAGTTTATCCCATAGACGTCGCGTTAGTGCCCATAGGTGGAGTGTACACGATGAACCCTGTAATGGCAGCCCGCTTCGTCGCCCTATTTAAACCAAGAATAGCAGTGCCCATGCACTATGGCACATTCGATGTCATTGAAAAAGACCCTAAGGAGTTTAAGGATCAGGTTGAGAGGAAAGAGCCCACTATTAGAGTTATTATACTTGGTATAGGTGATAAGTTAGAATTATAAAATGAAGCTTCGAAAGGCTCTCTGAAACCTCTATTTTCGAATAATAATGTTATTTTAATGCATTACAAGACGATTCAAATAGGTCTTTTTAATTATAAAACAAATTTTTCTGAATAATATAGTAAACTTATTTTTCAACGAAAAGCATTTATAAGTATCGTTGAGATTGGGTAAGTAGGTGATATTTGGTGAGGATAGAAGATATTGAAGGATTTCAGGAAGGGGAACCTACTGGAGTATTAAGATGCCCCCAGTGTGGAAGCGATAAGCTCATATACGATCCTGTGCGCGGAGAGCTAATATGCGCTATATGCGGATACGTTATCAGCGAAAGAGAAATTGATCAAGGGCCTGAGTGGAGGGCTTTTAATGCTGAGGAAAGGGAAAGGAGGAGCCGTGTAGGAGCTCCAATAAATCCCCTAATACCAGAGATCATCTCAACAGACATTGACTGGAAGAGCAAGGACGCTTCTGGAAAGGAGCTTACTCTAGACCGAAAGTATGAAATGCTCAGGTTGAGAAGATGGCACATCAGAGCTAGAATCCAGTCATCCCTTGAGCGAAATCTCGCACAAGCATCAATGGAGTTAGAAAGGCTTGGATCCCAGCTAGGATTGCCTAAGAAAGTCCTTGACAGAGCTCTGGAAATCTATAGGAGAGCTCTGGAGGCGGGACTTGTCAGAGGCAGGTCTATTGAATCAATAGCTGCAGCGGCAATCTACGCTGCATGCCGCGAAATGAAAATACCTAGATCACTTGATGAGATAGCAAAGTACACTCGTTCAGGAAGGAAGGACGTAGCTAGATGCTATAGGCTCTTAATAAGAAAATCCGCAGTTTCGGTGCCTCTATCAGATCCCATAGACTTCGTACCCAGAATAGGAGACGCCCTCAAACTCTCAGCCTCAACTATACGCAAGGCCATACAGATACTTAATGAAGCTAAGAAAATGGGCATCACTGCTGGAAAGGATCCAGCAGGGCTTGCCGCTGCTTCAATATATATAGCCTCGCTTCTCTCAGGAGAAGTGCGCACCCAGAAAGAGGTAGCTCAAGCCGCTCAGGTTACCGAGGTAACAGTAAGGAACCGCTATAAAGAACTGGCTAGGAAGCTTAAAATAAAGCTACCCTTGCGCTAGGGACTAGATTTTATAGTGATAGGGATACCTCCAGTCAATACCGGGTGTTCTGACACTTAACCTGGGGACCAGTGGAAGCATTCTCTTGTGTTCGGTCTGAGAGACCATTTGCAGGATTTTCCGGAAAGTTTCCTCAGGAATGCCTGTAGCCTCGATAGCCTCCTCTAAGGGAAGCCGTAGATCAAAAATGCTATAGAGAACTAGGTCTATTTCCTCGTAGCTTAAGCCCAGCTCCTTCTCAGCGACCTGTCCCGGCCAGAGCCTAGGGCTACTGGGCTTTAGAGCAATTTTTTCCGGTAATCCTAGATGTAACGCTAATTGCCGTACCTGGGTTTTATAGAGATCACCTATGGGAAGAATATCCACGCCTCCATCCCCGTACTTCGTAAAGTAGCCTATTAATATCTCGCTCTTATCCCCTGTTCCACAAACCAAATAGTTAAGCTTGTTAGCATAATAGTATAGAATACACATTCTTATTCTCGCCTTCAGATTGCCTTCAGCTGCGACCTTGGATTGATCATATGCTGGTAAGGATCTTCTGAAGGCTTCTAGAATATCATTGATTTCAATGAAATCATGCTTCACGTTTAATGCTTGAACCAAGCCTAATGCATCTTCGATATCCTCCTTAGGAGTAGAGTGCTTGTCAGGCAGTATGAGAGCACGCACCCTTGACGATCCAACTGCTTTTACCAAGAGAGGGAGAGTAGTAGAAGAATCGACTCCGCCGCTCACACCTATAATAAAGCCCTTTGCCCCGCTTTCAGCCAGCTTTTCCCTGATAAAGCCAGTTATCCTCTCGACACAGTAATCTAGGTCTATTTTCTTCAAGTCATCAAGCGTAACTCTCATAGACTCTACCTCTAATACCTCTTAAATGAAGCCGGGCATCAAAAATATTTTTAACTGCATTACAACTATGTGACCAGCTTCTGAGGGATAAAGAATGATAGTGAGGCTGGTCTTAGCTCAGCTTAAGAGTGTTGTAGGAGATAAGGAAAGCAATTTGAAAAGGGCCATCAGAATAATTAATAAGTACAAGTCGGTAGAGGAGCCCACACTAATAGTCTTTCCTGAACTCTACCTAACGGGTTATTTAATCAAGGACTTAGTTTTCGACTTAGCCGAGCAGGTACCTGGACCATCTACAGGAAAGCTAGAGGAGGCAGTATACGGTACTAAGACTGCGGTAGTCATGGGCCTACCCGAACTCCATTCAACCGAAAAATTACTTTATAATTCGGCGGTGTTGATAAGCGGTGACGGTAGCATCGGAGTATACAGGAAACGTCATTTACCCAGCTATGGAGTATTCGATGAGGCCCGATACTTCAAATCCTATAAGGGGAAAATGGAAGTATTTAACGTGTTTTCGTTAAAAGTAGGATTACTGATATGCTATGACGCCTTCTTTCCGGAACTATCCCGAACACTATCCCTGAAGGGAGCTGAAATTCTAGTGACGATCTCTGCTGCGCCAGACATGTCCATAAATTTCTTTGAAACATTTATGCGTGCGAGGGCCATGGAAAATACCGTTTACACAACGTACGTTAATACTGTGGGCTTCTACAATGGATTGGGGTTCTTTGGAGGAAGCCATGTAAATAGTCCTCTGGGAACAACCCTTGTTCGTGCCGAGTACTTTAAGGAGGATGTGAAAACTGTGAGAATAGACCTTAGGGAGATAGTTCGCGCAAGAAAAGTTAGACCCCTGCTGAAAGACTTTGAGCCGCTTGATGTGCTTGAACTGTATAGAGAAGTGTTCAGCTAAGGAGCGTTTTGATTTAAGTTATTTATTCTTGAAGCTTCTCTAAAACTCTCATCAGCTTATCGTAGGTATCGTAGATAGCTTCGGGAATAACCTTAGTGCTCGCTATAAGCGGCATGAAATTCGTATCACCATTCCATCTGGGGATGATGTGAATGTGAATGTGGTCCTCAAGCCCCGCACCAGCCACCCTTCCAATGTTAATCCCTATATTGAAGCCGTCGGGTTTTAAAGCTTCCTTAATGACCTTTATACATTTCTTAGTGAGTCTTCCGAGAGCTAGTACTTCTTCATCCGATAACTCCTCAAAATCCCCGATATGTCTCAAGGGTGCTAGGAGAAGATGACCTGTATTGTACGGGTAGAGGTTCATCATTGCAAGTACAAGCTCGTTCCGATAGAGTACAAGCTTCTCCCTTAAATTGCTCGTTTTAGCAGCATTACATAGGAAACAGCCTTTAGGCTTCTCTATGGATACATACTCAACGTATTTCATTCTCCAAGGCGCCCAAAGCCTATCCATTGTGAAGCCTACACCTCTTTACAGTAATTGTAGCGATCACGTGGTCATATAAATAAAATCTTTTCATGAAGGCTACAAGCTTGCTTATAGGCACTATCGGTACTCCTTCAACAAACCCAAGATCGCTCTCATAGAATGAGACTAGCAGGGGGTAGATCCTTAATGTATCCTCATGAACATAAGGGCCAAGGATTTTGAAAGCTAGGTTCTTGAAAGCTTCAACCCTCTCCAGATGGCGCTTAGCGCTTTTAGCCAGGGACGCCCCCCGACCCCTTAGACGCTTCCAGTACTTGCACTCTATCACAAATGCTGTACCACCTCTAATGGCGACTAGATCTATTTCGAAGCGTTTGCCCTGAGAGCTAAATGTAACCTTCTTAACGACATTAAATCCTAGTTTTTCTAACACTCTCTCCGTGTACTCTTCAAATTCGCTCCATGAAAGGTAGCGGAGTAGCTCTTCTGGAGAGAAACTCTCAGAAAGAAGTCTTAAGATAAGGCTAACCTTATCCTTAACAATTAAAAAATTATTTTCAAGCAAAAGGAAATCACTATACCTCCTACTTAGCCTTAAAAGCAGATCCCTTTCGATACCGTATTTTCTCACAAATTTCTCAACGTCAAATTTACTCTCCTCACGAAACTCTCTTAACACTAACGGAACTAGGGCTCTAAGTACATCCCATCCCACGTACTACACCCTAATACAGTATTAAATTAGCATGTATATTTGAAGACTTAAAGCAGAGCTCCAACCCAAATTTAGAGCTTTATACGCCAGTGATGTTTAAGGTTTAAAGGAGCCTGAGCTTATCGTCAAGAATATATTCCCCCACGGTATAATATGCTACGGTATTAAAGCCCCGTGGTGTAGCGGTCAAGCATGGCGGGCTCTGGCCCCGCCGACGCGGGTTCGAATCCCGCCGGGGCTATACATTACACCCTTCTTAACCTCTCTGTAATAAGCATAAAGTCTATAAGAGTGGGAAACTTTTAAATGAAGTTAAATATATTCATATTGGTGAAAGGCATATGAGCCGGGTCCATGTAATAAGGCTCACGAAATACCTTTTACTCATAATTATACTGGCCTTGATCGCCAGCTCGATCCTAATAGCGGGGATCGTGAGTTACGTTGATATAAGCGAGGCCGCAGTGATATATGACCCACTCTCCCGCTCGATCGTGGGCGTAGTCTACGGACCAGCATACTTCATTAAAGCCCCATGGCAAGGTGTGAAGATAGTTTACCTTCGCGTAGAAACAGTGGATATGTTCAAAAACCCTCCACGAGATTATCCTGAAGTGCAAGCTATAACGCGCGATGGAGCAACCGTATACATCGACATTACAGTTAGGTACCAAGTGCAGAGAAATGACGAAGCCATTAAAATCCTCGTAACAAGATACCCTCTCCTCGACTTTGAGGAGAGCGTTATTGTACCCATAGTCAGAGAAACCGTCAGGAACGTTATTGCGAGGTACAAATTAACGGAAGTCATTGAAAGGCGTGAGAAAGTGAGAGGAGTAATAGTACAAGAAGTCGAAGCAAGGCTTCGCGAAGACCCCACTGTTAAAGGGTGTCTCCAGATAATTGACGTAGCTGTTAGGAATATAGATTTTCCAGAGGCTATTAAACGAGCTATAGAGTTAAAGTTAGCCGCTCAGCAAGAGGCACTGGCCGCTGAGTATAAACGCCAAAAGCTGCTCATTGAAGCTAATGCTTCCGCTGCAGCAAGGATCCTGGAGGCTGAAGGCGAAGCCAGGGCACAGATAATTAGAGCGCTCGCCCAAGCTAATGCAACTTTAATCCAGGCGGAAGCGCAACGACGCGCAATAGCTTTGATAATCCAGGCTTATAACCGCTCAGATTACGCCATAATTTACTACTACATCGCGGCCTTAGAGAGGATAGGTGAGAAAGGAAACTTAGTGATAATAGTTCCTCAAGGACAATCAGTACCGTTAATGATGCCCCTAACACCGCTTAAAGGCGAAGAGCACAAAACCTCGCCCTAACGACATACCTGTAGGTACGCCGGGGGTGGGATTCGAACCCACGACCACTCGGTTAACAGCCGAGCGCTCTACCTGGCTGAGCTACCCCGGCGTTCTATTGATATTCGTGCAAATTTTAAAGCTTTTTGGTTTATTTAAGCCGGGAAGGAACGAGAACAATACGTTTCAATAATTAAACCTCATACAAGCCTATGGGGCCGCCGGGATTTGAACCCGGGACCACGCGGGCCCAAGCCGCGCATCATACCAGGCTAGACTACGGCCCCTTTACTCGGAAAATAATTTTATCTAAGGCTATATAAGGATTCTTTCACTCCCTTTGGAGCACGAAGCCTACTCCTGGCACTAGTGTTAAGGTAAAGGACTGTCTCTCTAACCCACTTTCACTCCATCTGATCTTTCTCACCACAAGCGTTCGTCTTATGTTTCCTCCAGTCCTCGCGATTTTTATTTCGAAGAAAGCGTGCACGTAATGTGCAAGAAATTCACCCAACATAGGGCTTGCGGTCAGAAGACATGTATATTTACTATTCTCCTCGAGGACTTCTATAAGCCTTCTATAGAAGTCTATTCTAGCCTCTGTAGGGATCGATAAGGGAAGAAGACCGTCTAAGCTATCGATAGCTATTCTCTTCACAGGTTTTCTCTCGCTCTCTAAAGTTACTTTTATTGCTTGTACCACCTGCTCAAAGTTTTTGGGTGAGTACTCGAAATTCCTCCAGAGTCTGGAGAAAGGAGTGTAGTAAACGATAAGCATGTCCTTTTTCTGAAACTCCTCTAATGGCCATCCGAAAGCCTTCGAGCCCGTTGATAGACTTAGAAGGGATTCATTAGTTATGAAGTACGCTGCTCGTTCGTCTTTAAGTACGCCATTAAGTAGAAACTGCAACGCGAAAATCGTTTTACCTCCGCCGGGTGGTGCCGTAAGCAGATGTACCCTATTTTCCGATAGAAGGCTTTCCAAATCTAGCCTCTGAATAGACGCTTCTCCCATCGCGTCCACCCCTCATTAAGCCCCCAAAATTCCTTTTTAAGAAGCTCTTTAACGGCCTCTCTAACTATCTCTGACCTAGATTTGTAGACCTGTGCTTCAATGAGCCTTTCCATGGCCTCTTCAAGCTCTCGAGGTATCCTTATAGCTATTCTCTGCGTTATGAGCACCCGTTAATTTAAGGAAACGTTAACGTATTAAGCTTTACTTTGAAAAATAATAAGAGGTTACTGGAATGATTAAATTCAAAGCTCTGCTTGTGGGTAAAAGGATAGTTGTTCCGGATAAAGCTCAGAGTAGGGAGCTATATCGAGGCGGCTTTTACGGAAGATTCGTGAGTATTAGAAAGGTTAAGGATCTCTCAGTCGAAGACGTACTTGAAATATCTTTAATGGAAGCTGTTTACCTCGTTGAGAGGGGAGTGTTGGAAGTATATGAAGGTGACAATATTGTGACTTTAGATAGGCTCATCGAACTTGGGAGAGAAGAATACTCAAACTTCGATGAGGCTTATAAAGTGTATAAGGACTTGAGATCAAAGGGCTATGTCGTGAAGTCGGGAATAAAGTTTGGTGCCACGTTCGCAGTATATGAGTATGGTCCCGGAATAGACCACGCACCCTTCCTCGTGTACGTATATCCCTACGATAAGCCAATAGATCCGTTAGAAATAGTGCGTGCAGGAAGATTATCCCATAGTGTGAGGAAGAAGTTCGTCCTAGCCACGCTAACCCCTAAAGGCGAGATAGAGTACTACTCGTTCCAGTGGTTCGGCGCTTAATGCTGTCGACTGGCTTCTAGAAGAGTACGTTCAATGAAGTTCCTCCATCTATTAGAGAGTTTCTCGAGTACTATATGCGCTTTGAAAACGCATCCTCTAAGCGACGCAAAGGTTATAAGAGTTAAGGTAAACTACATTCATTGAACAGGGCCCGTAGCCTAGCCAGGTAGACGATGTTCGGCCGAGGGCGTCCGGCTCCAGAAATGTACCGGAGATACCGGAAGGTCGGGGGTTCAAATCCCCTCGGGCCCATAAATCTTTCTGTCGTAAAATTTCTACAGTATTTTCCACAGATTATTGTTCATAGAAGCGGGTGTTGATATGCCGGGGCCGGGATTTGAACCCGGGTAAAACCGGATCTCCCCTCACTTCTCTAGCCCTATGCGCTAAGTGACTATGAGTCCGGCGCCCTGGCCAGGCTAGGCGACCCCGGCTTCATTATTTTTGTTTGCCATGTTTTTTATATGCTTTATGATGCACCGCGCGATCTACGTACAATAAACGGATTTTTAACCCCCGATCAAAGTATTGTTAGGGGTGCTACTGTTGATTAAGCGAGGAGACGTTGTAATGCTATATTTCGATTCAAAAAGGAAGTTCATTGTAGAAGTGGAGCCCGGCAGTACACTTCATACCGATATGGGAGTCGTTGAGCTCGGAGAGCTTATTGGCAAGGACTATGGTTGCAGGTTAAAAACACATTTAGGCATAGAATTTGTCGTTGTTAGACCAGCTCTCTGGCAAGTCGTGTATCTGGGCTTTAAAAGGAAAACCCAAGTTTTGTATCCCAAAGATGTTGGATACATGTTACTTATGTCCAGTATTTCCCCAGGTTCTCGCGTCGTTGAAGCAGGTGTCGGTTCCGGCTTTCTAACAGCCTTTCTCGCAAGTATTGTGCGTCCAAATGGTAAAGTGTACGCCTACGATATCAGCCCAACATACATTAAGCTGGCAACTACGAACCTTAAGAAAGCGAATCTTATAGGATATGTATGTTTAAAGCAGAAAGACATTACTCAGGGCATAGATGAAAGGGATATCGATGCCGTTGTCCTAGATATGCCCACCCCATGGCTCGTTACTGAACATGCTTTTAACTCGCTTCGAAATGGTGGAATCTTCATAGCCTTCGTGCCCACAGTAAACCAGCTTGAGAGAACGGTTCTCGTCTTGAGAGAAAAAGGATTCATTGAGATAGAGGCCGTGGAGAACATTCAAAGAACATATAAGGTCAAAAAAGGTGAAACGCGCCCCAGAAATATAGTGATTGCGCATACAGGTTATATAATTGTAGCCCAAAAGCCCTAGCACGATACCTCCTCTTCACTTACTCTTATCCTTTCATAGGTAGGAGTTTCCTCTACTATCCTAACCCTTGATAGACATCTCATCGGGATGAGCTTGAGCGCACTTATATGTACAGCGTTTTCACTGAAGTATACGTCCTCGAGATCCCTTATTAATGAACAGCCTTCAAGTTCCTTGCTCACCGGTGACACAATAGCATATGTCATGAGACCTTCATCAGTCACGAGTTCATAGGTCTTCGCTACGTTCAACCCCCTTCTGTAGTAACGCAAGCTTGTCTGAATCGTATCCTTATATGCTGCAGGGCAGAGATGTAGAGAAACTGGTAGCCCATTCTCGTAAACTCTCCTTAATACTTGAATGCCTGTTTCGTAACTATTTTGAGCTGCTACCATTGAGTCTTTCCTCAGTACGTATCCCCTCTCTAGAAGGGAGCTCGCGTTCGTTTCACTGAATTCAAGCTCGTTGAGGTTAACAAAGTCGATTTCACCTTTCAGCGAAAGGAATTCTATCATCTCATATAGCTCCTCACCCTTATCGGGAAGCACTGGCATCTCTAGCCCCACGCTCAACTCATGGGAAAATTCTCTTGAAATGTAGGTTACAGTATTCCAGTGAGCTCTGTCTACTACGTGCACCCTTAATTCATCTAGGCCAGCGTCCTCAAGCTTTCTCACCTTACTATCGCTCAGAACTTGAGAGGATGTATAAAGGTGTATGTGGAAATCCTTTCCAAAGTGCTTTTTCAGCTCCCTAATATAATTAATTGTTCTCTCGAGTCTTACTAGTGGCTCTCCTCCTGTAATTCCTGCACCTTCAGCATCCATTAACTCTACTTCTTCCAACAACTCCTTGAGGCTCGACACCTGCCTTTCGTTCACGAACGTTAAGTCTTTACCCCTCCTTTCGGCACTTATTGGACAGTAGAAACAGTTTACAGGGCATAGACCTGTAATAAAAATTACAGCCTTTCTCCCATGCATGCAAATGCGACAGCCTTCACAGAGATCGCCGTAGACAATATTGCCTAAGGGATACCTCTTCAAGCTACGCGCTTGTACATCACCACGCATGCTTCTCCATCTCCATAGTAACCCGGTATAATATAGCTTTCTAGGAAGCCGCACTTTAGATAGAATTCTCTAGCTACAGTGTTACTGACTCGGACTTCGAGTCGTAGAGCCTTAACTCCTCGCTTGATAAATTCACCCTCCAACCTTTTCATTAAGCTAGTAGCTACTCCTCTCCTTCGATGCTTAGGATGTACAGCGAGGGAAACTATATGTCCTAGGAAACTTTTGCGGATGACCCCAATAATGTACCCTATTATATCCCCTGTATCCCTTTTCTCGGCGACAAAGAAGAGGTCAGGGGAGATCCAGTAAAATGTGTAAAGGAGAAATAGGGGGTAGGGCTCTTTAAAGGACAAACTCTCCACTTCATAAACTTTCTTTAAATCTTCTATCCGCACCCTTCGGATAGTATACCAATTCTCACGTGTAATGATTGAAACCTCTAGAAATAGGCGTTGAATCTATGCTTAAAATATTTTGGCAGCCACTTATCAGCAGCCGAGACTTAGGCTTTCAGAGCAGCTGAATCACTAAGTGCAGACCTTGTAAAAGGAAGCTTCTACTCATCATAAATCGCTTAAGAAATTAGTTTTAGTTCGAAGCAACGCGAGACATCTAGCGTACCCGGAATTACTAAACAATCTGTATCTTAAGGGAAATAGTTAAAAGTGAGCCCTGAATGAATTATCTCTGATTTTTGAAGAGTGTTTGGAGGTGTCTTATATGTCGGAGAGAGAAGTTCAGATAAGTCAGGCAATCGCCATCCTGCAAAAAGTTGCTGAGGATACAGGGATACCCAGGAATATTAGGCGTGCCGCATCTCAGGCTATAGAGATGCTTAAAAAGAAGAACTTGACTCCAGGTCTCCGAGCAGCAAATGCTATCAGCATATTGGAAGAGATATCCCAAGACCCCAATATGCCCCTCTTTGCACGAACATCTATTTGGCAAGCCGTTACACTCCTAGAGCAAATTAAGGACTAGGTAGGTAAGAGCAAAATAAGATGATTGAGCGCAGAGAAAAGCCTCTTATAAGAATAAGAGGAATCTATGCAACCGCCCTCACAGCTCTATTCCTCGACGCGGGCTTCGACATAACACAGCCAACACCTCCTATAGTTTCTAGATTTAAGTTAACGAAGCCCCTGCTAGCACCTCCCGACGCTACGGTAAAGGATAGAGATGACAAAAAAGGGGTTACCATAATAGGTGATGGAGGGCCTGTTGAAGCTATTTTGAAGGTTTTTCGGGAGAGGTTCCCCGATATTATAGTAAAAGCCTATCAGCCTGAACTTTACTCCTCCTATAAGGGGGTAGCTGAAGGTACATGTGAAAGAGGAACTATAGTAAATCTCGGCATTACTAAGGGTATTCTTCCATCACATGACATAAAACCTGGCCAAGAAGTCGTTGTACACGTCAGAAAACCCTCATTTCTCTCGCAGCCGTTGCTCGCTAAGGGATTAGTAGTTAATGGTAAATACATGCGCTTAGTAGAGGGAGGAAAAAATAGCATCAGCCGCCACATCCACAATCCTAGGAAGATCCGCGATCTATTATACTTATTGAACATGTTACGATTAGAGGACTGGGGCATTCGAATAAGAAGTAGCGCTCGCTTCGCGTCTTTAGAAGAGCTAATAGCCGAGTTTAATGAGCTGAAAAAGCAGATACAATCCTTGAAGAGGGATTTGTCAAAACTACCCACACCCTCTAAGATAACTCCTGGAGACGCGTTAGTTGAGGTCACGTTCCCTCTTGAGGCAAAAAAGGCTCTCGATGAGATGAGAAGAAAGGTCGTTCCAACGCTTCCCTTACATCATTACTTCAAGTCCATTTCGAATGGATTTGAGAAAATTCTAAACTTTAGTGAGCTTTTAATCGAGAAGGGTCTGGACCCCGAGAAGATCTCTGAAAGTGTACAAGAATACATTTGCCAGGACATCCTCAACGTGGGGGAGAGATTCAGAATAATTCACGAGGATATAGGAGGAAGAGTGGATATAAATGGACTATTACGAGAGGTGAAAGGGGGATACCTTTACATAAAACGGGACTTTAGGCCTGGAGGCCTTTATGATGGGCTCAATATTAGGAAGGAAGAGGGTGATTACGGAACGACCATCGTGAAAGTTGGTTCTATGCTCACGTGCCACTTTTATTACTCGCAGAAAAACGAATTGAAAGGCATCTATGTTAATGTGAATACACCAACGGAAATCTTTTCACGGAATTGCGTTTGGTACCAAGACTTGAAAATAGATGTCGTTAAAAATAATGTAGAAGGATGGGTAAAGACTATAGATCACGATCAGCTAGCAACTCTCCTTAACATGAACATTATATCGAAGGAGTACTTTGAGCTATGTACTTCGATCACGAAAGAAGTGGAGGAGTTTTTGAAATGCGTAGACGTTACGGAAAGCAGTATAGTTGACCTATTCGAGAGAGTTGAAGAAGTTCAAAATAAAATTTATTAGCGCTGGAACGATACTATGTAGCGGCGGGGGTGCCCGAGCCAGGTCAAAGGGGCGGGACTCAGGATCCACGAGGATGAGAGCTCCCGTGGCGTAGGCCTGCGCGGGTTCAAATCCCGCCCCCCGCACTAGCATAATTCACGGTGGTTTTAGCGGTTTCCAATAGTCTCACTACTCTTCCTTCGAAGCCAACCTAAGCCCATCCCTTGAAATAACATAATGTATATATACACTACTGATTTCAACTTAATTCTACGCTTTCCCATTAAAGGTTGACACTCCCCCTACTTAAGTGGGGAGGATTCTTGCTTTTAGGATGTTTATTGCCCTTTTAGGCTCCCACCTGCATCCCATTCCACCTTAGAAGCAAGAATCTCCCCGCTTTAGCGGGGAGAATGTCAACCGGTTTTCACTTCATATTCTCTCCGAATAGAACCACAACCATTAGCAGTAAGAGTAAAGTTTATACACGATCGAGCATGAGTTCTTAGAGACTGGTGAAGAAGATGGAGGTTCCTAGGAAAATACGCACATACTGCCCTAGGTGTAGGAAGCATACAGAACACACGGTTTCGCTATACAAGCCTGGCAAGCGAAGAACTCTAGCTGCGGGAGAGAGAAGATATGAAGCAAAGAAAAAGGGCTACGGTTCTAAGCGTAAGCCCGAGCAGAAGAGAACTGCAAAAATAACTAAAAAACAGGTGCTTAAGATAAAGTGTAGCGTCTGCGGATACATTCAACATAGGAGGGGAATACGTTTAAGGAAGCTCATCATAGTAGAGGAGAGGGGATAGTTATCAAGAGGAGGAAGATACTGATCCCTCAGCCTAAAAGCAAGTTTGTAAGAGTTAGGTGCCCTGAGTGCGGTAATGAGCAAATAATCTTTGACCACGCAAAAATATCGGTTCAATGCATAGTTTGCGGCGCTGTGTTAGCTGAACCTACCGGTGGCAAAGCTAGAATAAAGGCCACGATAATTAAGGAGTATGAATAGTAGGTGAAAAACTTGCCCATTAAACGGAAAAGGTTACCGAGTCTCTATGAACTAGTCATAGGTACAGTGGACAGAATATACGACCACGGAGCATTCATTAGGCTTGACGAGTACAACGGCATTGAAGCTTACTGCCCTCTCAACGAAGTTGCAAGGTCCTGGTTTAGGAGCATACGAGAAGTATTGAAGGAGGGGCAAAAAGCCGTTTTTAAAGTAATTCGCGTAGATCGCAGAAAGATGCATATTGACGTATCGCTGAGAAGAGTGGCCGATGAGGAAAAGAGGGAAAAGATGAGGGAGTGGAAGCGAGCTCTTCACGCAGAGAAATTGCTGGAAATAGCAGCGAAACAGCTGAATAAGACCCTTCTCGACGCCTATAGGGAGGCTGGATGGAACCTAGAAAAGTATTATGGAGAGATTTACAGAGGGCTTGAAGAGTCTGTAAAGAGGGGGATAGTAGCCTTAATTGAAGCAGAAGTGCCTGAAAGATGGGCTAAGGTTTTGTACGAGCTCGCGCAGGAGCACATAGAGCTACCTGAGGTAAAAGTCAGCGGGATATTTACGATACAGAATTACAGTAAGACAGGAATTCTTGCCATAAAACAGGCGCTGTTGAAGGGATTAGAGGTAGCTAAAGACTTTCAGCTTAAAAGCGTGAGGCTCTACACTATTGGCGCCCCTCGATACAAAATCGATTTAGTGGCAAATAGCCCTAAGCTCGTTGAACAAGCCTTACAAAAAATAGTAGGGACTGTACTGAGCGAGGCGAAAAATAAGGGCTGTACAGCCTCCTTTGAGCGTATAAAGACTAAAAGTTAAGTCCGAGATGAAAGCCATGGGCCGTATTCGTAAGTGCAAGTCGTGTGGCAGGTACACCTTAAAGGAGAATTGTCCTGTATGTGGCGCACCTACAGTAGATCCTCATCCTCCCCGATTCTCTCCTGAAGATAGGTATGGGAAGTATAGGAGAATGCACAAGAAACTTCTGGGGGTATGTCGTCTCCCCCGAGACCCCTAGCTATCTACCCCCTTTACAATACCCCTTTTCTCCAAGTAATTCGCATCTGCTAGCGGAAGAAGGGCTAAATCATTCTCCCTAAAGGGACCATAACTCTTTCCATTAGATGCAAGTATCTTAGGATACCTCTTCAAGAAATAAACGAGTCTATAGCCAGTCTTTTTGGGATACTGTTTTCCTTGGAGAGTTCTCTGAAACCTCCTCAGAAACCTGTCGTACTTATCGAGCACTTGGAATAATATTTCCCTCTCAAGCCTCGGCAATTTGCTGTAATCAATCGTGTCCTTGCTCATTATCTCCTCTAAAGCCTTTTTGATGCGGAGCAGGAGGAGTATTTTTAAAACCCTCTCAGTACTTGAGAACTGTCTAAGCATGTCCTCTCTGATGATCTTATCGCTTATGCTCTCAATGAAATTCTTAAAGTGTAGCAGTTTTTTAGCGGTTTTTTCATAGAAGTCCTCTTCTATCCTTAAGAGATCTACAGACTCCATTTCCCTTAGCAGGAGCTCAAGCATCCTTTTCCTGTACTCGGAAAAGTTCTCAGTCAAGCGTAGCACCCCCGTTGCCCAACAAGTATACCGCTAGGTATAAGGGAACCTTTATACGCTCCTTTTTAGAATCTAGGGTTACGCCGAAAATCTGTGAGGGTACAGGTCTCTTCAATTTTAAGGATATTTCATAATCTGGGAATACGCGAGCATGCTCCACTGGATTGAAATCCCATATGTTTGAGAAGTCAACGGCCTGAACTTTAAAGCCCGTCTTTCCGTGCAGGCTTCCAGGCAGTCTAATTAACCTCTTGGTATCTATTGT
>Ga0190367_1000544_pt1 | contig 26873 bp, 18 predicted proteins | sample 4872181011_MG_FD_171838 | JGI IMG/M metagenome (GOLD analysis project Ga0190367, IMG submission 171838) | Hydrothermal vent microbial mat bacterial communities from Southern Trench, Guaymas Basin, Mexico - 4872-18-10-11_MG | ecosystem: Environmental > Aquatic > Marine > Hydrothermal vents >...
CTTGGTCTTCCTTTGTCAACCATATAGGATGCTCTGGGGATCTCCTTGATCTCATATGTAGCACTTTTTTGTACATTTACTGGGAGTTCAGGTACCTGAAAAATAATTATCCCTCCTGCTGTTGGGAGTATAGATACATTACCCTTGATTTCTATAACCTTAACTGGCTGAATCATATAAATTACAACTATTGCAAAAATTAAAACAACTATCACAGCCACTGCTTTCTTCTTCATTATTGCTCACCTATATCTAATGATATAGTATAGTACTTTCGCCTCTTAAAGATATTATCGTTATAGCTAAGTATAACTTGGAAGAATTAGCATTTATGGGTTTTGTTCTTATAACTTTTTTTAATTAATGATTTTTAATCAGTATGGATCTCAAAAGCGCGAAGATATATGTGGAATTTTTGTATTGAATAATACGAGCACTTATGCCAGATTTTTATGCTTCTATGCTTTTTTGACTACAACAAAAAAAGTTATGGGAGCACTAGCGAAGTGCTACTAAAGATCATCTTAATTTCTATGCTGTGCACCATTATTTGGATTTGCCTTCGCATTCTGGGATTCCAAGAGGGGCTTATAAGAATTGAATTAAGAATATATCCATATATACTTGCTCAACGCCTTTTGTATTCAGGTTTTAGAGGATTTATCTCTAATTCTCTCTTGTCTGTCTAGCTTATTATCTAGAGTCTATGATCTGGACAATACTAGCATCTGTCTCTGCAGAGGTATATGTTGTTTTATAGGTCTGATGCCTAAAAAGAGATTATGTGTAATCTTCTATTGTGATAGGGATGAGAGAACCAGTTATAGTTGTCCACGGAGGGGCAGGAAACATCCCGCTCGACCTAGCTGAGAGGCGTTTAGAAGGTGTTATCAAAGCTACTTTGCATGGATGGAGGCTTCTAGAAGGAAGGGGCTCAGCAGTAGATGCTGTTGTTGAAGCTGTTCGTATAATGGAGGATTTTCCTTGGTTGAATGCTGGATATGGTTCCAGCCTTAACGCCGATGGTTTTGTTGAGATGGATGCTTTAGTGATGGATGGAACTACTTTAAATGCTGGCGCTGTTGGGGCTGTAAGAAGAATTAGAAATCCTATATTGCTTGCCCGCCTAGTTATGGAGAAAACTAGACATATATTGCTCGTTGGTGAGGGGGCCGAAAAATTCGCTGAGTCACAAGGATTAGAGCTTGTAGATCCTAGGAAACTCATAGCACCGCATCAAAAGGAAAGATGGGAAAAACTTCGAAGCGTAAAAGAGGCTTTTGTTGATACTGTAGGAGCATTAGCATTAGATATGGAGGGAAATATCGCAGTAGCTGTATCCACTGGCGGCCTGTTTATGAAGCTTCCAGGACGTGTTGGAGATACACCAATAATTGGGGCAGGAGGCTACGCTGATAGCAATATAGGTGGTGCATGCGTCACTGGTTTTGGCGAGGCTGCAATGCGTGTTCTACTCGCAAAGAAAATTGTTGATTTGCTTGGGATGGGCTATGACCCTCAAACCGCAGCTAAGATGGGAATAGAATACATGAAAAGAAAAACCCATGGACGCTGTGGGGTTATAGTTCTAGATAAGCTTGGAAGAATCGGCGTATATAAGAACACGAAAATAATGATCTACGCATATAGAACAAAAAATCAGTCAGGAGCACAGATATATGTGTAATCAATCCCACCATTTTTTAGTTTTTAGAAATGGACCTTCCTAATACGATAAAAAACAAGAAATAAATTATGCGATGACATGTTTTTAATGTGTTATGCTGGTTCCTCCCGTGAACTAGATTTCTTTGCTTTCTCATAAATCAGCATATCAAACGTTACTCCTTCCTTTATTTTTGATGCGAACAGAAGGATATATAGAACTATTATCATCAATGCGTATATAGATGCATTTGCTAGATTTACTACGGAGGACACCGCTATATAGTTCCATATCGCATGCAGAGTTATCACTGTAACTAAACCAATGAAAATTGTTGTTCCTCTGCCCCGTACTGTGAGTTCTCTATAGCCTCTCTTTGTAGGCACCATTATTTTTGTTTTTCCAACCTCAGCACCAAACCATGCTGAGAAGAATGGATGTGATATGGGCTCTATCATCGCACGGAGTAGCAATGTAAATGCTACGGACAACACCCCTATACTAAGTATTGATACTCCGTATAGTATATCGCTCATCAATGCAAAGCCAGCGCCGACCGCAACACCGTAGACAACACCATCCATTATGCCTTCAAACTCGGGATTTCGACTCAAAATTATTATTCCTATTGATTTCAGCACTTCCTCTAGGATAGGAACAAATATTAGCATCATAAACGCGTTACTAGCATCTACGCCTAAGGCATTTTCTAAAGGAACTGCGATTAGAGCTGCTATAACGCCCCATATGAACATTGAGATAACAAAACTCTTTGGTTCCTTCTCATACTTGTCCTTGTACCAAACATAAACTAATAAGACGATGAAGATTATCAGCGGGAATATTGCTATGGCGAGAATGGGATATAGATCCTGAAGCTCCATATGCATTCACCACTTTTTATAATCTATAATAGGGAAAAAACATATAAAAATAAAAACGCTAATGTATAAAGCATTTGCGTCCCATGAATGCCGCCTTACCTTTTTCCGAGTTATATTGCCATAAGCATCCTCATACCAAGCACTATCAACAATACACCAAAGACTCTTCTAAGAACTATTGGTTTTGTTCTTAGAGATATCCTAGCACCTATTTGAGCCCCGATCGAGGAGCCTATACCAAGTAGGATTCCATATAGCATGTTCACATGCCCATACAACATATGCTGTATGAGCCCAGCTGATGCTGTTATCACTATCATAAATACTGATGTTCCAACGGCATAATGTATCGGTATGTTTAGGCTCATTACCATTATTGGAACCTTAAGTACTCCTCCCCCAATACCAAGGGACGCTGAGAGAAAACCAGCTATGAAAGATAGAGCTAAGGCGTGAATTATTTCTTTCCTAGAACCATTATCGTTATCTCTTTCCGCGATGCGGATATGCTTTTCTTTTCTCAGCATATTTATAGCCATGAAAAATAGGAAGAGTGTGAATATAGCTCTCAAAACATATTCTGGAGCAATATACGCAAAGTATGCTCCAAAAAAAGCCCCAGGAACACTCGCCCCCTCGAGGATTATGCCTAATCGATACCAGATCTTTTTATGTTTAGCATATACCGCCACTGAAGAAAAACATGTTATCAGAACCGCCATGAGTGATGTGCCAATAGCATTTTTGACGTTGAAACCGAAAACGAACATTAGTGTTGGAACAAACAATACGCCACCACCAATACCTAGAAAAGCCGCCAGGATCCCAATAGCCAAGCCCAGCATTAGTGCCAAGAGCGGTAAGTACTCAGCAATCATTTAAACCCATCACTGATAATATTAAAGCATTTTGGAATGAATAAAAGTTCTTTATGCATATTTATTAGGAGACCATAGATAGCTCCAATCCTTAGAGAAAATTAGCTTTATAATCACATCACGCAAAATCTCTCGTCTACGTCTAATAGCTCCTATTAATTCGTGAGATACTCAAAGGGAGCGTATTCACCTATTTGAATGGTGAGCATTACCAAAAAAACTAAAAAAGAAAAGAAGAGTATTATATTTTATACTCCATCATCCATTTATTTGAGATAGAATGGATTATTTGGATCCCCATCAAACTCCTGTGGTTCGTCAGCTCCTCCATATGGGTATGCATCGTGTGCATATGTAAATACTTCTTCCATTGATACGTCTGGAGATCCTCCGTAGTGTCCTATCCATGAGTACTCTAGGAAGTAGTATGTCCATGCGCCGTTCTGGTGGTTTGGATCGTCGTAGCCATATCCATTCTCCGTGCATGTTGTTGTTAGGTATACATGCTCGCTGTTAGGCATGTTCATGAGGTCATCTCCGAATCCTCCTGAGTGGCAGTGGTCTAGGAACACGAATATTTTAGCCGCCACAGCGTCGTCCAGAATATCCGCAAGCTCGAAATCATATAGGTTTCCATCCTCACCATTTTCTCCTGCGGAGCAATCCCACATACATAGATAGGCACCATTAGAGTCCTTAGCTCCATGACCAGACGAGATAAACGCTATTATGTCATCAGCATCAGCCGTAGACACCATCCACTCTAATGCCTCCTTAACGTTATACTCCGTTGCGAGACCATCATACTTAGGATAGTTCGTATCATGAGTATCTCCAAGAACCTTTATGTTTGATGAAGACCAACCAAGATTGTTGACAAGATGGTTATACCAATCCGTGGCGTCCTCGTCGCAGTATGAGAGATCACTTATAGCCTTATAATCGCTGATACCCACAATAACAGCATATTTATTAACAACACCATCTCCCTCGCCACCTCCACCACCTGATGTATATATTTTGACAGTTATCGTGTATGTACCTGAGCCAGAATATGCATAGCATCCCGTTTCCCATGTTCCGAAGGAGGCTACTGGGTCAACAGTAACCCATTCTGGATCCGCCGAATATCCAGAATAATCACTATTCGGTATGTCTTCCCTAGTTCTACTCTCGGTTGATGTCCAACCACCTGTTCTTCTTCCTTGGTCATCCCATACAGATAAGTCGAAGTCCGCACCATCTGGCATCTCCAGTGTTACTTCTATTCTCGTTGCTGTGCTTGGCACATCGAATTGATGTCTCTGGCTATCCTCTCCCTTACTTATTGTACCAGTGAAAGTATACACTATGGGGCCCTCCTCGGCTGCTGATGTGTTGACTGTAAATGTTACTGTATCGGAGCCAACATTTCCTGCGTTGTCGTATGCTCTTACTTCCACGGTATGTGTACCATCCGAAACATCATGGAACGTATAGCTTGTTGATGTACCAACATTGATCCATCCATTTGTATCTAGCTGAATCTCATAGTGGTTGATTCCGCTTTTATCGTCCGAGCCCGTCCAAGTAACTGTTACATCGGAACTAGTAACTGTTTCGCCCTCCTGAGGAGACGTTATAGTTACTGTTGGTGGTGTTGTGTCGGGACCAGAGTTATCCACAGTTACTTGGTGAACATCCTCTGCGGTTGATACGATTATCTTCCAGAACCAGAATATCCAGTACTCCTCTACATAGAGCTTTATCTCGTGAGTACCGTCGCTATACTGTGTCGTGTCCCACTCAAAGGTTTTTGTTCCCTTATCGCTCCACTCCGCGAATAGCTCACCATCGATATATAGGTAGGCATCCATATAGTCATCCGTGTATGCGTAGACCTCTATGGTCACCGTTCCGCTCACGGTGGCGCCATCTTCAGGCTCATATATTATTGCCGTTGCGGATCTTACCTGTGGCCTATGAGTAGTAGTAGCGCTGACTCTCACAACAAATATTATTGATGCCAGTAGAAGGAGACTTATTCCGATAAGAACCTTCGCTTTCATTTGAAAACACCCAAAAAGATACATAATACTTCTGAAATTTCTGCTATTCTATATGGAAATTATCTTTAAAAATACAAAAATTATCTTAAATTTTAGAAATCATGACATATTATTTAGAACTTATATATACAGAAAGCAGAGAAGGTATATTTGGATATAACTTATGAATGTACAAATTTCTTCACATACTGGCATTAAAGACAAAATCCAAAAATTCGATATCGAATAAACTCAGCGCTAAGAGCTTAAATAGTTCGACTATCGAATAGAAAAATTGTTCCAACAAATTTTATGCTGAAGCTAAATTATTTGGTTCATGGACAAATTAATTATGATAAAAAAATCTCTCAATGAGCTTGTGATATAATTAAATAGTCAAAATGGGTGTCTTCAGCATATGTAAAGATTATGAAATCAAAATTTTAGAAGTTTATGTATCGACGCCTTCGCCTTCTTATTATATATGCTACCACGATAATCGCTAGTATCGTGACCAGAATCATCACCACGATGGTATCTGGTAGGCCTCTCGGTGGTATGTAATTAATATTTATGATTTTCTCCACGGTATTTCCAGCATAGTCCGCTGTTCTGATGATAACCATATGCTCTCCTGGCGAGAGTTTGCTTATGGATATGTTGATAGTTATTGAGTCTAAGCCTATATCGTTATATTCCGCTACTATTGTTGTATCGTTGTCAAGGAATACGATTAGTGTGTTTATAGCAAAGTTATCCTGAGCATCTATCAGAAGTTCAAGGGGTAGCTCATGGATTGTTATGTTCTCCTCCACATAGATTGTTGGTGCTGTCTTATCGACAAGAATATCAATACCCAATGAAGCTGTGTTATTAAGCGAATCCTTCGACACTATTAGTATTCTATGTCTTCCCTCAGTCCTACTTCTTAGATCTATGAGTACTTCAATGGAGCCGCCTATAAGGGTTGTGTTATAGCATAGTTCGTCATCAAGATAGATCATCAATGTGATATTTGTAGCATCCGAAACATGCATCTTTAGGGTAACATTGTAGGAGAACCATGAATTATTTTCAGGCGATACCAATATTATCTCTGGAGGGTCATTATCTATTATTATGTTTAGACGTTTGATGTCCTTGTTCTCAGCACAGTCGAATGCATAGATGACCAGTATATGTTCGCCATCAGAGAAATTCTCCGTATATAGTTTAAATGTAAACTGATTTGCAGAGCTATTATAGATAGTAACGCTATCTAGAAGTATGGTTACATTCTTAAGCCACAAATTCTCATCAACAGTCACATGTACCTCTATAACACCACAGACTACTGAGTCGTTCTCTATTCCCGAAACATGTATTCTTGGAGGTGTTCTATCAACATATATCACTAGAGAAACCGTCCTAATATGACTTGTCTTGTCGGCAACAGTAATCCTTACTATATGTAGTCCTTCCTCAGTTGACGAGAGATCTACTGTAGTCTCATAGGGAGCTTCATAGTCAGTCCCTATCAGAACGGAATCCAACTCGAATATAACGTAATCTATCCCAGCGAAATCGTATACATCTACATGTATATTAAGGGTATTATTGCCTGTAACTGTATGATTTGCTGGGGATAAACCTATGATTACTGGAGGATATGCGTCGATCCCTATTTTCACACTTGCCGTTGCAGTGTTCCCCGCCTTATCATATGCTCTGACAGATATTATGTACCAACCGTCCGCGGTTAAATTAAGCTTGTAGTTGAAGACGGAATTGTTAACAGAGGCAACCAAGCTGCTATTCACATAGATCTCTGCTCCAACGTATCCCGACTCATTATCATATGCTACCCAGCTAACATTTAGTTTCGATGCATTGTATATCTCGTTGTCAACGGGGTATGATATAGCTATGAATGGCTCTATGTAGTCCACATATACAAAGACTCTACTACTGGATCCGTGTCCAAGATGGTCATATGCATACAGCGTTATCTCATACCAACCTACATCCGAAACACTTATTGAGTGCTCCCCAATAGACTCAGTTGTGTTGATTATAAGGCTACCATTTAAGTATATTTCGAGATAGCTCAGACCAGAACCATGATCCGTAGCATTCCATCTTAGAAGAAACGTAGTGTTATTAGTGTATGAAGCGTTAGGCGGGCTAAGAATAAGTATTATAGGTGGGCTGAAATCTGCTAGAACCTCAGCATCGTATATATCTTTTTCCTCTTTGTTCCCAAGCCTATCAACACCCACCAATAGTAGATAGTAAGTTCCTTCAAACGGCGCATTGAACATTATAGGCGAGTTCGAGAAGTTACCATAGAAGATCCAATCTCCACCATTAACTCTATAATATAGCTCAGCATGGTCAAAACCGGAGTGTTGGTCTTCATATTCAAACTCAATTGTAAATGTGTTTGTCCCCACAGTAGAGGGCACATAAGTTATCCATGTGCATGGGGGTTTATTGTCTATCTTTAGGACAAACTGTCTTTCTGTCTCCTCATTGCCTGCCTCATCCACTGATTTGTAGTATATATAGTAGACTCCGGTCATGCTTATAGATATCGGTTCGTCATATACTTGCCAATCACTCTCATTAATCATATAGTATGTTATGCTGACACCTGAACCTATATCGCTTGCAGTAAAGCTTATTGTCACAGTACCAGAATACCAATCCTCATAGGTACTATCGTAGCCATATAAGCTTATGGATGTTGTAGGAGAGTCTCTATCAATCTTAATGGTTATTTGGTTGTGAGGCCCTTCATTCCCCGCATTGTCGACAGCATATGCCTCAATAGTGTAGATTCCTGTGGACTTCAGTTCTATTTGATCACTATATGTGTTCCAGGAACCATTGTTTATGCTATATCTAATATATGCTAGACCCGAGGTAGCATCATCCGAGTCTATAGCTACGTATACTATGGAAACATACCAACCATTGTCGCCTAGTGCGCCACTAGTGGTAAAGCTACATTGTTCTGGTGGATCAGTATCTATTTTTATTGTTAACTCATGTTCTGACTCAGCATGGCCTAAGTAATCAACAGCGTAGTATTTGATGTTATGTGTCCCATCTCCAGAAACTGCGAATGTTACCGAGTCCCCATAATATCTTCTCCATGTCCCATCAACATAGTACTCTATATACCTCACGCCAACACCAGTATCCGATGCGGTTATTGTTACTGAGACCTCAGAGGTATACCATCCATTATCTCCTAGTATTCCACTACATGAATGATAAGATGTTGGAGCGCTATTGTCGATTTTAACTGTAAATGAACGTGCACTTTCCTTATTCCCCGCATTATCCTTCGCGTAGAATACCACCACATAAGTTCCTGTTCCATTATTAGGTATCAGGGTGAAGCTGCCGCTTGAACCTGAAATGTAGCTCCAAGATGAGGGAGGGGTGCCTCCCTGTTTGTAGTACTTATAGTATATCCTATATACTCCAGATGTCGAGTCGGATGCTGATAGATACACATCCACATAGTCTAGGTACCAACCATTATATGAGCTACCAGAAAAAGAGTATGATGTGTAAGGTGCTTGTGTGTCCAATACAATCGTATCATATGTGGGCCCCGCTATATTTCCAGCATAATCCTTTACCTCGAAATAAACATATTTCGTACCATCTCCAGAAGTAAGTATCCATGTCCTGGTGGTTGTGTAGGGCTCCCAGTCACTCCAATTTATCCCATCATTACTAAAACGCATCTCTTTTACCCCATAACCATCATCACTCGCAGATAGACTGAGAGTGACCGTTGTTGTGTTTGTGTAAGTTGCGTCGCCATTTATAATGATAGATAGCCCGCTTGGAGGGGTATCATCATAGTATACTCCTTCTAGAAACTCATCCCACCTCGTTTCAGATACGAAAGCACCACTACTACCATAGGTATAGTAATACTCACTTCTACTGTCTGGGAAGTATATTGAGACGCCATGGCAGAAGGATGCTGAAGATGTGTACCTCAGCTTTATAACGAGATTATTAATGTCTATTTTGATCCAACTAGCCCAATTCCTTATGTCGCTCTGGGAGACATATGAGTATAGATAGTCCGCAAGTTGGTAGAGATCTATCACATTGTATTCGTTGGCATAGGGCCCCTCCATCTCCTCGCAGGCATCTCTTGCGGATACTATATCCGATTTGTAGTCCGAGAAATACTCTATTAGATAATAGGATAGCTGATCCATATCGGAAACCAACCACTCATCATACACATCAGTGAAATCATATGCGGCGATGGCTTGTGTCACATGGGTACTATCATCAACGGGCTCAGCTAGGTCGACAGCGTCAAGAGCGAGGGTTTCTGGTGTTATAGTCGGATTGTTTTTAAGATGCTCTATTATTCCCTCATCCCAAAATCCCCAGACATAATATGGGAAGCTACTAGTCCATGAAACTGTTTCAGATACGACAGCGTATGAGACATAGTCATGTATTTCGGCTATAACCTCTACGGAGCCCATCAAGCATGCATCGAACAACAGAACATCCACATCCTTACTAATGTTGTTCTTAACGGCACTAAGAGCATCTCGAAGTTCTGGTAGAGTAATCTTATCTTTACCATTTGTGTCATCCCAACAACATCCAGCCCAGGAGCCACCATGATTCTCAAGTATTATTAGGTAGTAGTCGGCTTTGAAGTGATCGACTCCCCATGTTAGGAAATCTCTAAGTACGTTGCCATCTCCCATATCCACCTCATCTTTTAGATTGCCATCACAATCTATATCACTACCATCATAGTAGCTATCCTCAGCGTAAATCTGAAGTCTGTTCCCAAACGTGAGTTGTAGACCGTTTGTTACGAAGAACCTCATGCAGTATGTCCAATCGCCATATGAGCTGTCCTCACCAAGTATTCTGTCAAACTGAACAACTATTGATACGTCTGATGTTGAGCCGACCGATGCCAGATCCTCGAAATCATCTATTGTGTATGCCTCAAGATTGTTGTCTCCATCTAGATATACAAGAACCGTCCACTTGGCTTTATTAACATAGAGAGATTCTGTTCTCTCATTATTACTTTCATCTGACTCAGCAACATCATTATAATAGTCAGCTATAGCTCTGAAACTATGATAACCAATACTTGAAAATGAGACATTTTCAGCATAAACGTTTACATATGAACCGGCAGAGAGACTATCGATGTATGCTTCCCCTTGCCATATCCCGAAGTAGCATCTGACATAGAAGCTGTAGGCTGTAGCATCACCCACATTTTTAACTTTGAACCAAAATGTGAATGGTTGACCGGAGGTTACTGATGTAACAGTATTTCCATAAGCGTCAACCCACCAGATATCCTCAATTACTAGATCAGGCCCAGGTGAGCGTATGTTTCTATGATTTTTATTCATAATGATTTCATCATTAGAATTATCCGCATGTCTAACGACCATTTTAATCCCAGTAAGCTTCTCCCAGTCATGTTTAGCTATGTTTACTCCCACTGTTTTCGTTCTACTTCTTCCTTTATCTTCCAGTGAAAGCTCTCCCAGTAGTTCATTGGAAGCAGAGCTCTTCCCGCTATTATCTGGAACTCCAAATTTTTTCCTCATATTACATTTAGAAGCAAAAGCTTTTATTCTAACATTGCTTTCAGTAGAGCCTGCGAAGGTGCTATTAGGTGTGTGATTCCATACTAAAGATGTTACCTCCATAAGTATTAACAAAAGAAAGGCTAGGCTAGTCCACCTACGGATAGACACCTTAGAATCCCTCCTAAACTATGTAAATAGACAATATCAATGATATAATTGCATTTTTATATTTATAAGGATAGTCCGCCTAGGTCTGCTGCTGTTATGAAAAACGAAAAATTATCAACCAAAAGAAATCTGTTTTTTTGTCTTTCGATAATTTAATCTCCAGTATTATAAGTATTGGTAATTATATTATTTTTTACCATTGGTGATTATGTTGGCAAAAATTGTTCTAAAAAATATTGATAAATTGGGCCGGATTGTGATTCCGAAGGAGTGGAGAGAGAAAATTGGTAGGACTGTCATTCTCGTGTGGGAGGATCCTGCGATAAAGATAATACCTTTGAGGGATTTCAAATTATCAGATCTTTTTGATTCGATAGAATTTTCTGGTGATGTCGCAGACTGGCTCAACGTGAAGAAGATGGAGAAGAGGGTATTAGATGAAATTTCTGGATTCTAATGTAGTGCTATATGCTTATCTAAAGCCAAAAAAGGGGTTAAGCTTCCAGAGAGGATATTATGGCGAAAAAAGAGAAGTAAGAAGATTTTGAGAGATTTGGATGAGGGGAGAGAACAAATTCTCATATCCGCGGTCCATATTGGGGGAATATTAAACATATTGTCCAAGAAGCTCAATGTTGCCTCCGCCATAATGTTCTTAGCAAGAATTTTGAGTTTGAAGAATGTTACTATTGCTGAGGTGGATAGGGCGATATATCAGGATGCACTCCAGTTCGCTATTTCAGAGAATTTAGAGCCGAATGATGCATTGGCCATAGTGTTGATGAGTAAGTATGATTGCGAAGAGATCCTAACATTTGACTTCGATTTCTATGGAGTACGCGGAATCAGAAAACCTCTACTAGAAGAGGAAATAAAACTTTTTGGGGCACCATATGAGTAGTTGCTGAGGGGTCTCTGTGAAAAATCGTGAAGCAAGATATTATTTTGGTGGTTTACCTAGGACAAAGTTTGAGATACTGACCTTCGTGTATGGTATTTTCATTGTTAATTTGTATGATGCTCTTACTCCTATGTTTGTTGGAGCTAGCCTACTGATAATTATTATCTATGTTGCACCGTACCTCCCGATGTTTTTCAGAGGAAAGCTGGATCTCCGTAATCTTATATGGTTGGGTATCCTTATTTCCCTCTTCAATGATATTTTCTTCTTCTTTATTGCTAGCCTTGTTGGTACGCGGAAGCTAACAGGCACATGGTTCAACTCGGCGATCTGGTACTATAGTAACTGGCTCCTTCCACAGCAAACATTTCTTGGTGTTTGGGACTTTCTCTTCTTCAAATTGAGGGTCTACTCCTGGATGATGGCTCTGAGCATATATGCCCGGATAATATTTCTTATATTGACGAAAAGCTGGAGACCATCGAAGAACAATAACATATCCCAATAAACCTAGAATATACCAAATCTTAATCATCGAACCCTAGGAGAAATATAAAAGTAAAAAATGAGAATTCTGGTGACTTAATAGGATTTTTTGGGAAATATTTTTGTTTTTAGAAGTGCAGTATTTTTGATGGTTGCACGAGACTTCCCCAGTAAGCCCACCATGATATTCCTATACATAGTATAACAATACTTGTTATCAACATGAATAATGCAAATGGCTTCTTCTTAGCATTGCTTATACCCATTTTTAGACATAGTACTAGGATTATCACTGCAAATATTATCGCCTCAACACCTACTTGGCCCTCAACTGTTGCTACGATTAGATAAAATCCATGTAAAACTCCAGATGATCCTAGGATAAATCTCTCTCCTCTGCTCATATCAAGCTCCACATCGACCAGTAGGAATATCAGTAGAATTATAAATAGTGAATAATACATAAGCTTATGTCCTAAGATCTCATCCAGAAAATATGCTAGTTTCTGCGACTCTGCAGCTTCCCCAAACCTAGCTAGACACTCTGCTCCCTCACAATGTTGTAATAGGTCAACGGCGTTGGCGGCCCAGTGAATTCCATGTCCCTCAAAGAATATAGCAAAGGCAAAGAAGAATATATACGATATTTTTCGATTCCTGATATCGTAGCTTCTGTATAGCGATAATATCACAGCGATGGCAAATGGAACAACTATAGCTATGTCGATGAGGTCGGGAAAGTTTATTGGCTCAGTCCTCAGCCCAGTTAGTAAAGATATAAATACTGGCACGTCTATCAATAAGAAAGAACCTATCCCATATATTGCTATAAGCCTTATTCTACTGTCCAAACCAATATCACCTTAAGACGCAGCTGAATTCATAACAAAATTTCTACTTAAAAATATCCAACTTGAAGATTGTAGCTAGAATTAGATCAGAGCTTGCTTCGAAATTCCTAAGACCTATCTACTCCTACGATGGATAAATAGAGGTATTCCTACTAGCACCAAGAATAACATAAGCAGAGAAGCCATGAAAAATAGATTATTTATAAACAAGAAAATAATATGAGCTAGATGGGAATTGTTAAATTCTTTGCAAGGAGAGACATAGAATTTCCCACACTTTAATGTGTGGAAAGTCGATTGACTACCTAGCTACACAGAATCTCGATCTGAAAATTTTTGCTTTCACTATATGCTTTCTTATTAGTCTTACATAACGCTTTGTAAGTTCAAGCTCTTTTGTGGCTAGGTTTTTCTTTTCTTTGGGGTCGCTAGCAATGTCATATAGTTCTATGTGTCCCTCATAACTATATATTAGTTTCCATGGATAGTCTACTAGTGCTACGATGGGCTTACTCAGATAAACCCGAGGCGCATGTTCTCTGCAAAATAGAGCACTATCTATAAAACTGATTTTCCTTTTTTTAGACTCCCCCGATAACAAACCTAGCAGATTTCTGCCCTGAAGAATTACTCTGTCTGGATAATCAACATAGGAGAGAATAGTAGGCATGATATCTATCAGAAATACGGGTTTGTCTACAATCCCAGAATGTTCATTATCAAAAATGAGTAGGGGAACCTTTAATAACTCATTGTACAGATTGTGGAACTCGTGTCCTATATACCCATGTTCGCCGAAGGCATCTCCATGGTCAGCCGTCATTATTATTATTGATTCCTCCAAGACGCCACTCTCTTCAAGAAACTCAAGAAGCTTAGCTACTTGTGAGTGAATGTATCTTACCTCTCCCAGATATAATCTCCACAATCTAATTATATCACCTTTAGATATTAGTTGCCTATGTATTGAGTAGTGATATGCTAAAGCCTCCCTTCTATCATTAAATTCCGCTGGCAAAAACTCATCCGGAGGCGCGTACGGGAAATGCGTATCCATATAGTGAAGCCACATAAAAACTTTTCTTCCTTTGTTTCTCTTCAACCAATATATAGCTAGGGATGTTATGGTGCTTGCATCAAGGTATGGCAACTTATATACACGTGTCAAAAAATATATTTTTCTAATCTTCGCTAGGAGAGGCTTAGCGAAAAGACCTATCATCCATAATTTTCTTAGTAATTTAACATGTTTTGCCTCCGAAGTAGTTTCTCGATATAGTTGTGATTCGAAATCATAATACTCATCAAAACCCCGACTATACCCAAATCTCCCTGTTAGAAATTCGTTGGAGTTAAAACCTACAGTTCTATATCCAACACGCGATAAACACTCTGCTAACGTAGTAATAATGGGGTTTAGACGGAAACCACAGTGATATAAAAAGTAATTTGATGTCATTATTGCTGGGAATGATTGGACTGTTCCAGGCCCATTTGAGAATGTATTGGTGAAGATTACTGAGTTCTCAACAAATTTCTTATAGTCTGAATCAGCACTAAATCTAACTAAACTATAGAAAGCATCGGCTCTCATAGCATCGAATGTTATCAGAAATAAATTCTTAGGTCTCACGAGCAGGCACCTTACGGGGAACACATTATTTTTAGCTGTAATTCGCAATTAATTTTTTCTATGTTAATATTGGTGTTTATCAGATTATATTTAGATGTCTAGTTATTTGTTATCCCCACCAAGCAGGAGGTTCTTGAAATGAAAAAGGAGCCATTCGTATCCATCATAATTCTCAATTATAATGGTAGAGAGTTCCTAGAGGGTTGCTTAGGTTCGGTACTGAAGACGGACTACAGAAACTTTGAGGTTATATTTGTCGATAATGGTTCTACTGATGGAAGCGTGGAGTATGTAGAAAAAAGATTTGGCGATGATCCAAGATTGAAGATAATAAGAAACGAGAGGAATCTTGGTTTTTCTGGAGGCAACAATGTTGGTATTAGACATGCGAAGGGAGAATACATTGTTCTCCTGAATAATGATACTATCGTCGAACCCGATTGGTTAAGAAAGCTTGTCGATGTTATGGAAGCGCGAAGAGATATAGGTATTGCTCAGCCAGCGATACTCTTTCTTGATACTAAGAAAATACAGACTTTAGGGAATTTAGTAGATAGATTATTAATGCTTGTTAAGCCCCTCGGTTATGACAGAACATTTCCAGGGAAAATGCCTAGGATCCTTAAGGTTACCTTTCCGCTTGGTGCATGTCTAATAATTAGGAGGGAGACTCTGAGAAAAGTTGGATTATTCGACGAAAAATTTTTGATATATCACGATGACATGTACTGGGGTTTTCTATGTTGGCTGGCTGGATATAAAGCCGCCACAATATTAGGTGCGAGAATATACCATAAGGGGAGGGCTACTATAAGCAAATTTAAGAGGGGTGAGAGGATATACTATGACACAATTTCCCGAGTTGCGATGATAATTAAGACTGAGCGTACCAGGGTTTTATTGTTTAGGCTTCTATTATTCATAATGCTATGGGCAGTATACATATTCCTCAAATCAGTAAGGGAAAAAGCACCAAGATATGTTAAGCGTCTTGTTGATGGTTACATATGGTCCCTCAAGAACATTGCCTATTTGCTAACGCAGAGAGAATTGATAAGAAGAAGAATAGGAGAACTGCGTCACGGAGCTTTATCCTCAGTTTTGCTACCAAATCCAATAGTATTCAAAAGTATTGAGAGAAGAATACTATCCAAGCTTAACAAGTAGCAATCTACTAGAAAAACATTTTCCTAATACTTTCTAGTTTTTTATTAGGGCTATTCTTTTAACAATCTTAATGATCCATCGAAGTCTCTTTGGTAGTGCTTTCTGAGCAACAATCAAATCTATTTCTCTGAGACATCCTACTCTCAGAGTAAGAATTAGATATGTCGCAGGCATCAATAGGGTAAGTGCATATCCAGACACGAACCTTATTGCTAGAAGATATTCGCTGATGGCAATAAATGGTATTACTATAAATACTATTTTTGCTAAGTCTTCCATGCTCTCCGCAAAGATATCACGGAACCATATTGCTATCATTATAAAGAGGAGTATTTGCGAGGCCAATGTGAAGTATGCTAGTAGCATTGAGATTTCTAAGCCATCGACAATCCTCAATACGAATAGGGAGGAATATAAACTCACTCTAACAGCCAGCGCTGTGAAAAGTATGAATGCGTATAGCTTTATTCTTCCTACAACTATACTTATCATCTTCATCAACGATGATAAAACGGTTAGTATACCTATAATCATGAATATTGGTAGCAAGGCTGAGCCGATAGCGTATGCCTCGCCGAATAGAACATATATGATAATATGCGATATCGGTATTATTGCGATGAGAATTGTGAAGAATACTAATAGTGTCAGTCTAAGAGTCACACCTAAAGATCTGCTAAAAACCTTCGTATCGCGCGTTTTCGCATACGATAATGAACTCAGCATTGTTGTTGCTACGGGTCTAAGAGTATCCGCTATACTTAGTGCTATTCTTGATACAAGTAAATATACTGCTATTATCTCAAGTGTTACTATCGGCTCCAGCGCCGCGATGAATAGACTGTCTATTCTGCTATTTAATGTAAGGAGAACGGATATAATGAATAGAGGGTATGATATCTCCATAAATTCATTTTTTAGTTTTCCTAAATTACAATTGGCTTTTGCTAATGTGAATTTCCTAGTGTATCTCCTCGACAATATAAGTGTTACCACCGCATATGCTCCATAAAATGTTGCCCAGAGGCAAACTATTGCGAGAATACTGCCAAGCATGGCGCCGATTATTGTGCCAGCAAAGGCGGCAAAGAAAACAGCATTATCTATCATCTGAGACAAGCTTATATTCATGAAGACACGTATTATCAGCGAATTTATCTTAACGATAACCCTTAGAATTATTATTATGAAGCCTACTACAAGAATATCAAGGGGGATTATCCATCCACTCAGATAGTCAAGAATGGCAAGAAATGCTGTGCCGACAGCTAGTCTTAGCATAGATAATTTCATATAAAGCATTGTTAGATCCCGCAGAGACGCTATATTCCCTCTCCCATATAACTCAGTCCCAACCCTTACGTAGGCCTCGTCGAAACCCAAGTTTGATGCTTGGAGAGCTATCAGTAAGAACGAGCTTAGTGCGAGTATTACCGCCACACCATCTGGCTCTACAAATCTGACAAGGATCACATAAGAGACGACGCCAGCAAATGCTCTGGAGACAAACCTAAGTAAGACCCCTATCGATATGCCCTCCAAAGTAAGTCTCGACAAGGGACGTCCTATATCTCCAAGAGACTCCCTTTGCAAGATTTCTCCCTCTGTATTTATCCTGTCCTATGGGGCACTTTTCTAAGCGGTTCTATGTGTTTTTCGTGCAGACTTTGTCGTATCAGCCATCTCCTTATCTTAACTAGTCTTTTCTTCACTATATTGTCAATTAGATTTTTGGCTAGATCTCTATGCGTCTCGATAAGATTTCTTTTCTCCTCCGGATCTTGCGACAGGTTATATAGTTCAGGCACCATATTTCTGCTCTCATAGTATATCAGCTTCCAGCGACCTATGCGTACCGCAATAGCAATTTTTTCTCTGGGGCTTATCCTTAATATCCCCCTCTTATAGTTGCATAATGAAGCTTCACTAAGAAGTATTCTTGTTGATAATGATTCTCTCTTGGCTACCATATCCCTACCATCAAGACCCTGAACACTATACCCATTGGCTGCTAAGATTGTTGGAACAATATCTGCAGATGATACTGGATGAGCTATTCTCTTTCTTCCTATGTCTGGATGCCAGATTACTAATGGTATTCTGAGGAGTTCTTGGTAGAGGTGGGACACATATCTTATTCCTGAATGGCCAAATGCACCGTGTTCCATAAATTCCTCTCCGTGATCTGAGGTTATTACGATTATAGTCTCATCCAACAGCTCTAATCTCTCAAGTAGCTCTAGGAGCCTACCTATCATTAAATCTATAAATCTAATCTGCGTGTCATACAGATTTATGACTTCATCTAGTAAATCTAATCTGAATTCTTTACGAAAATGAACATAATGCGCAAGCATACGATTTATTTTACGTGCTTTTCTGCCACTAAGAAGCTTCCCATGCACAATTTGATATAACTTGGGAATAAATCTATAGGGGTGATGGGCATCCATGAAGTGGGCCCATATGAAGAATCGTGAGTTTTTGGCCTCGGTGATAAAGCGAACTATCAGACTTAAAACCTCTGTGCCCATCATATATGGGTTTTCAGCAAACATAGACTTTATTTTCTTGGCTAATACGGGTACATGCTTATTGAGAAATCTTATAATCTTTCTGCCCCCCAATCTCTCAGCAACTCTCTTTTGGGCACTAGTACTCTTCTTTATTGGATTAATATATACATCAAAACCATCCGAGTATCCACTTTGGGGATTTAGAAGAACATTATTGGGTATCGCAAATGTTTTATATCCTAACTTCTTTAGCATCTGAGGCAAAGATGATACATTTCTTATTGTGTGGTATCCCCCTTTAGTGAATGGGTACAGGCCCGTAAGTATTGTTTTGAAAGAAGCCTTTGTATAGGGCCCCGCAGAGAAAACATCCATGAAAAGAACTCCTCTATCCGCAAGCCTTGCAATATTTGGTGCTGTCTGCTTGCGGTATCCATAACAATCAAGATGATCTGCCCTTAGACAATCAATTGTGAGTAGGATTACGTTGTACTTCTCCATTTGCTATCCCAAAGGATATCGAACATAATTTATCATCTATGTCAACATAAAAAATAGCTTGGTAAAAGCAAAAACAAAATCATATTTGATTAATCTTAGATTTTGCTGATAGGTAGACAAGAGTAAAAAAATAGGAAGGATCTATTTTAAGGCTAATTCCTGCTGGATCATCTCAACCATATATTGCTTTCTCTCGGGTGCTCTATACTCGAATACTCCCTTCTCCAATCTCTTAAGGAGCCTGATTATCTCCTTGACTTCCCATGGCAAGGTCCACCAAGAAATTGCTTTATATCCTCCATACGCTATTGCTATTGTGAGGATTGCTACTAGTGGATAGAAATACATGTTTGCTATGTATATGTTTGTTCCAGGTATCTTCGTTGAACCAGACATATAGTCCATCGCAATATAGTAGGCCTTCTCCGTAAACACAATTTTGTCCGCTGGGATCATTCTTCCATATATGGTTACGCTTAGAATCTTAATGGTTACTGTCCAATTATATCCCGGCGGGAACTCCCTCCAATAAATCGTTGCCTCATATACTGGTGGTACCTTCTGAGCGACATACGTCTTGTTTACTCCAGCATCAGTACTACTAACAATCACAACTACTTCAGCGTCCTCAACCGGTGTTTTGTTGTGTGTGATAAGAACCCTAATCTTTGTTCTTATATCCTCGGAGATAAACTGTATCTTCTCAACATAGTTCGGTGGTGTTTCTACTAAGTCAATTGCTATATGAACTTCGGTAACCATTAATGTTAGCTCTTTGGAACCAATGGAGTGATATGGTTTGGAGAACGCTAATACTACGTGATAGCTTTTAACTTCCAGTGTGTACGTATCGACTATTAGTAGCCAACCATAGTCCGTTCTGTTTGCTGTGTATGAACCCTCCGGCAATCCTCCAACGCTAAGCTCCACGTCTCCAACAAACTCATTGGTTTTGTTCCTTATAATTTCGATCCTTATGGGCACTAGTTCTCCCCACTCAGCGGTTATTTCGGTTTGGGCCAACTTCACGTAGCATGCTATTTCATATATCGTCAGGGTTATCACATCATCTTGAGAAACGTGATGCTCTTTGTTCACAGTTATGTATACCGTTAGAACTACTGGGAATTCGAGACTATATGTTTGGGCCATGAGGTCTATTATGTAGGTAGCATTAAGCACAAAGTAATAGTATTTGTTGCTGGCATCATATGTCATCTTACCGCTAACTATTAGGTTCTCCCCAAAGCATACACTATACACAGCATCAGCCCCCACAACTGGTTCATCCGTCTCATAGTAGTTGTACCATACATATATTGTCACATGCTCATCATATTCGAGTTCGGCCTTCTTCTGGGAGAGCGCAACGTATGTGGGTATCGGAGCCACATCAACGAATATTCTTACTGTTCCAGTATCATAGAAGGTCTTGGAGAGCGTTATCTCAACTATGTAGAGCATAGTATCGAGTAATGACGAGTTTATGATCAGCATGTAGGTGTCTCCAACAACAAGATTGAATGCTCCCTCTGGTACCGATACTATGTACCCAGATTCATTAAATATCGTTATTGTAGGCAATGCACCATATATGAACTTCTTATCCCGTGTCTTATTATAGTATACTGTCACACTGTACATTTCGCCCCAGATAATACTTACGTTTGATGGCTGGGCATAGCTAAGTGTTGATACAGCATCCACAGTCACAGGAATAATAATCGTTCTATTCTCATAGAATGACTTCTCAAAGAATATCTCAAGCTTATACGTTCCTAAGTTTGGTTGAGTATTATTGATGAAGGCTGTTGTGTTGAGCTTGAGGAGAAATCTTCCATCACCAAGATTTGTTAGGTTTCCTGAGAGTATAAGGGTCTGATTGTAATATAGTTTGAATGATGCGTTGTCCGGATCTGCTATTCCTAGGTCAGTATCCGTTCTATTGAACCAAAATAGAACACTTATATTAAGGCCCCACTCAAGACTTATAGAGGCCACTGATGAGTATACCTCAGTCGGTATGGGCTCTACGATTATCGTTATTGATAAGGACTGATATTCGTAGTGCGATTTTCTGAACTCGACATATGCTACCGCGGTTCCTAGCGCTCCGATCCTAACTGTTGAGACATTTAATATATACGTCCCGTTCCTAAGATCGTTAAGACTACCAAGTATCGGGGCAGCTTCATAGCCAACCATCGTGATGGAATATGATGTATTAGCACCAGCTACGTACTCACCGAAATCCTCATCATAATAATTAATCCTAACCACGATATACTCTCCATAGATCAGAGTTAGCTTCGTAGTATCGGGTACAACGGATGTGTCCCTCGCTCGAATCTCGAATGTTATGGTTAATGTTATGTTCATATAGTTTTTCTTGCCTAGGAACACTGTTATTGTGTATGTTTTCTCAACAACATTTGTGAGGTTGAGCCAAAGCAGATATCTGCCATCAGTATATGTCAGGTTGCCATGCTGCAATATTGTTCCTGTCAATGCATCAGAGAAATTATATTTAGCATCCGCATCCCTTATAGGCGAGTTATAGATACTATCAATATAGCTTATGTAGATGCTATATGAGTCCACCCAAGGTGTCTCGATGTAAGATGGCGCGGTGTAAGATGTTGGCCTCTCATCTATTGTAAGAGTTATGGATTTCTCCCCAGACTCATAGTTATCCTTAGCCACTGTTATGACCATAAGGTATGACCCAGTATCAAGACTTGCAAGTTCGGTTTTTAGAACTATCTCATATATTCCATTACCCACCAGATTTAGTGTCTTGGTTATGATAGTTGAGGAGTATATTGTGACATTTACAGTTGCGTTTTCCAGAGGAGAGCCAGATAGGGCGTCCTTAAGAGTCACAGTAATCGTCAGCGACTCGTTCCAATAGATTTCATTCCCAGGGCTTAGAGATACATCCATATTCATAGGTCTTTTATCCACGATAAGCAGGATTGTGATAGGGGCTGGGCTTAGAGGATGCTTACCGTCGGGTAGAGGATCTATAGGTGTAGCATTTATTTGTATTGAATAGCTTTGCCCGGCAGTCAGTAATGTTGTGTTCACATCGAACTGGAATGAGCCTAATGCTATGGAGGACGCTGTTCCGTATAGAGCAACATTTCCAGATGGGTCAAATACATACCAATATACCGTACCATCAATATTTTCACCAGTATCAGTTCGTGTCAGATTTACCTTTATGCTTATAATCTCCATCCAGTATACTTCGTAAGATGTGAGAGTCTCAAATAGTATTAACTTGGTCTGTACCGGAGCCTCTGTAATATCTAGATCCTCGAGATAGTATATAACATCATCAATTATAGATAGCGTAACATTGACATCAGGGCCTGCCACCAAGTTTTTAAGCTGCGGATCGCTATAAACTGTTATGTTATCCCATCTCTCAGGAGATGTTACTGTAGCGTTAAATGCGAGTTCCCAACTGCCCTTCATAATGTATATGTCCACCCAGCCAGTTAGGTTTGTGTAGCTAATACTCCTATTCGCTTTGTTGAGAGGATCGGCAAGTACAACCAATCCTCCCTGAATTATTTGCTTAGGCGTTGTATTTGTGTATGCACACATTCTAAACCTAACAAGGTTCTTAAATACTATCACTACCTCATCACTATGGATCGTATAATTATATAATTCGTAGTCAACTTCAACAGTATCATTCACATAGGTCTTCCCTCCACTAGTCAACGTAACATTTATTGTATAATTGTACCGAATAGCCTCAAATTTTGCTTGTCCTGATTTATCGGTCGTTCCATTGTATAGTACTGCCTGGTCGAAGGTTCTTATTAAGCTGACCTTAGCTCCATAGATAGGATCCCCGTCATCGTCAGTTACTCTCACCGTCACGCTAAGCAGATACTTCTCTATCTTCGCTTTCGATACTGAGACGACATTTTTGAGACCATAGTATGTCACATTGAATTCGTGGAGACGTTCATTATCTGCTATTCCGGTCGGCGACCACAAAACAACACCATAACCAACTTTGTATATGCTACCGTTGGGCGCCATTATTCCTTTTATTCTTCTTGCCCAGTAGATATAATCTACTTCGCTATCATTACCATCGTTGTAGTATATAATTGTCTTTTCGTTGTATGATATGCCACTTTCATGTTCTCCGATAAGCACGAATCCTATGCCTCTACTAAAGTTCGAATGATAGAATGCTATACTATCCCATAGCGAGCTTTCATTGTAGAAATCCTCAAATTCGGCACCAATCATCGCTATTACGTCAGCTGTAAGCGTTGTTGTTCCAGTCCCAGAATATCTAACGATAAATATTGTATGTGGCTTCGAAACCGTAGGTGTGAATAGAACTGTTTCGGGTGGCTGAAGACCAGATATAGAATAGTTTAGTACATCACCATCATCTTCGAAAACGATCACATCTAAATCATGGTCCGTTGGAAGCCAATCAACATCAAGTCTATGTCGAATTCCCACAAGATCTACACTAGGGGTAAAGTCTAATAGCTGCATGGCTCCCCTCGGAATAGCATAGCTTAAATCGTTTGGCGTATTATAGGCGAATATCTTACCGGAACCAATAACATTTCCGTCAACCTCAACCACAAAGTCCATATCTAGGTCTCCATTGTCGTCATCAATAACTCCCACAAGTATGTAATGATAACCACTGGTCGTCGTGGTTACATAGGCGTCCACACCTCCATAATATGCACCGTCTCCCCAAACAGCGAAGTTATTATCGAAGAGGCTACCATAGTCGCCTTCGGATAACTGGAGCCAGTTACCACTCGGGTCGGCAACACGGAAGTAGGGATCATCGTTTCTCCATGTTCCAGCACCTATGTAATCGTCTCCCGCTGTCCTTACTAGTATGTGATGTGTCCCAGCATCCATATATACCCTGAAGATTGCCACGAGAGGCAAATTCTTCGATGGATCGAATATTCGATAGTAATCCCAACTCTCGCTAATTGTCCCATTCTGAGTCGAGTAACGTGCTAGTGGCATCTCAATGATTTCTTCTCCTGCATATACTCTATTGAATGTGCAGTCATCCGCATCATCCTGGTCAAATACCCAGCCTGCCGTATAGTAGTCAACAGCATAGTTATCATCCATAACCCATTTGACTCCCTCTAGGGCTACGATTCCCCAGTCGAAGAATCGATATGTGTAGTTAACCTCAGCAACTATCACGCCTCCAAGAGCAGTATCATATAGAGGTACTTCTTCCACAACATATGTTATGAATATCACGCCTTCATATATTGAGAGCAACGTGTCTGTCCTCTCAAGTATATAGCGTGACGAATACATCACATTATTTGTGTCGCCTGTACCCCAGTAGCCCTCATAGCTGAAGTTGATGTTTCTAGTAACTCCGAAGTGTGTCCATGTATGACCAATAGTGTCGCCATTAGGCAGGGTAATATTCATTAGTTTTCCTCCTCTTATCGGTGGAAGTTCAACACTCCAGCCCCTTATTAGATGTGTAATTATATACTTATCACCGTTCTCAGTTTCTACAACAGTTACAGAGAAGCGTTTTGTGTATGATGGTGGATCTGTATAATCCGTGCTCCAATATATCTGATGTAGCTGGGATTCTCCCTTAGCCATGGTAACTAAGAATGTTATTGTTGCTGATGAGAGATGAGTCTCATTATAATATGTCACGTTCCATATCTGAGATGGAATCTCAGTAAAGCTGTTCCCATCGACTCTGATGACACGAATCGAGTATTTAAATGCGGGTGGGTCAAACATAATGAATACATCAACAGGCCAGTTAGTCCTATTAACAACTCCTGGCTCTGAGACAGTAACATTGATTCTATACTCCCAATCAGAATTCCACCAGAGCCCCTTAAATTGTTGGGACTCAACTCTGCCAGGTTCCACAGACATGACGATTATTTTATCGGATATCCTTCTAAGCACATAGGCTTTGCTGGTAGGACCATGAATCTCAGTACTTATCACCTTAGAAGATGCAACTGTATGCATGGGCCCATTTAAGAGGGCTACCTGCGAAAACACCATCGATACGACAATCAACAATATAAAAACTTTTCTCATTGACATCCCCCAACAAACAGATGTTATTTCAAAATCCGACCGAATATTATAGTATATTAACAAAATAATAATCAATATCTGCAACAAATGCTAACAATCATACTTTCTAATTTCAGCGTTTTATTCCACGAAAACATTATGATTGTTCCGATAAAGAAAGAAAAAAATACTACCAAAACAAATTCTCGCTTTTTTTAGCTGTTTTTCTCGTAGCTCGGATGACAGCAATTTGCATCTGTCTAGACCAGTTCCGCAGGCTAATTATATTGCTTCTAGTTGAAGAGGAAATCTGATAGAAACGCTCTGAAACACAATCTCTAGCATGGCCTCGACCACTTTTATGGCTAATGTCTCCACGTCACTCATACATAGCGTCTCAAATATAAATATGGTTTCCTTTTCCATTATAATAAGCATAAAACTGGTTAATCTCCAATATTGTACTGGTGAGAATAGATGGAGTTCTCCTTTAATGGGATGGAATTCGTGATGCAGATCAGTTTTATAGGCATTATATTGATGGGGATTGCTTGGTTTATTATAAGCATCTTTCTGTGCGTTTGGGTCTATAGGGATGCCAGACAGAGATATCCGCCTGAGAATCCAGAGCCTCTACTTTGGCTTATAGTAGTTCTGCTCACGGGTATCCTTGGACTAATAATATACCTCCTAGTCAGACCTGAGATCTCTGCCGAGCAGTTTAAAGCATAAAAATGAACAAAAACAAAAAATTCCTTCATTACATTATTTTTTATCTTCTTCTGGGGATCGACATATTTCTTTTAGTATTCACAGCGTCCTTGTCAATCTGATTCTCAGACTCCCTTATCTTAGTTCTATTATTTATGTTAACCCTTAGAGACCCTTGGAAGAGCGTCGTACTTATACCAATGAATTCGTATGTGTTTCCCTCCGAAACACTGTTTACTGTCTCTCCCCACATGGTTGCTAGCACGATGCCTGTCTCGTCTCCGAGTGTTACCTCCGTCAGCTTGAAGGGCTCACCAGTTCGCTTAGAAGTCCCCTCTCTAGTCTCCCCTATTTTCATGACTAGAGCCCTAATATTCACATTTCTTTTGAAGGGCTTAAGCTGATTTATTTTTATAAACCTTTGAGGCATTTTTGATACCTTATTTTTTAGATGATTTATGAAAAACAAAAGACAAAAAAGATATTTAAAGCATAACTATTATTTGCACCGATAATATTCGGAACCAAAAGTGATCGTTAGATCCCACAGAAGTCGCAAAACTGGTTTCGTTAGCCGATTTTGGTGGCTCCTAGCACGCAATAATAAATACTAGAGAGATCAAGCCAGCGATTAGCGTCGAAAAGAAGGAGAAGCAAAACAACTAAGAACTCACCGACTGATACTCAGAACGGGGGGAGTAGGAGGGATAGTAGATGCAATGATGAGGCTGCCAGGGGGAGGGAGAGAAGCGGTCTGGGAGGAAGAACCAGAAGCCCAAACTAAAAACAAAGATGGGGAACAACTCGAA
>Ga0190367_1000545_pt1 | contig 26798 bp, 38 predicted proteins | sample 4872181011_MG_FD_171838 | JGI IMG/M metagenome (GOLD analysis project Ga0190367, IMG submission 171838) | Hydrothermal vent microbial mat bacterial communities from Southern Trench, Guaymas Basin, Mexico - 4872-18-10-11_MG | ecosystem: Environmental > Aquatic > Marine > Hydrothermal vents >...
ACGACACCCCCACCTACGACACCCCCACCGGGACCGCCACCAGCGCCATCAGCGGAGTTTGAGCTCACGCAGGTCTATTTCTGGTATTACTACGACGGGTATGAGCATTATGCGCAGGTGGATTACGATGTAGAGAATGAGCAGTGGAAGGTTGCTGATGATGTGGTAACGGAGCATTTAGTTCCAGAGGGAGCGAGTGGATTGAACTTTGAGATTCATGTGAAGCAGACGGTTTCAGGTGCGAAGGCGTATTGTGGTATTCGCATTTACGATGAGTTGAACGATGAAGTTCTCGCATCAGAGGATTCAACGGTTGAAGTTTCAGGCGAGTGGTCGTTCTCAAAGGTTTATTTCTACGATGGCAAGGAGCGTCGCATAAGAATTCAGGTTGGTGCTTACGAAGGAGGGACATGGTTCAAGCAGGATGAGACCGAGCCTTTGACCCTTAAGAGCGGGAAGATAGCGATAGAGATTAAGATAAAGAATGTGCCTGAAGGCGTTGAGCCGTGTGTTGTTCTTGAAGAGGCGAGCGGTTTTCCCTTCCCAAAAGAACTTGTGAAGAAAGGGGCGAGAGTATTCTGGACGGAGGACGAAATTGAAAGAGATAAGAAATATTTCATCAGTATTGGGGAAATAACCTCGCTTTTTGGTCTTATTGAGGGGGGTTGTGTAACTCGTAATATATTTGTGGAGGAGTCAGTCACATACACAGGGACAAAAATAGAGAAGGAGATAGACTGGACGGGGCCTTACTTACCCTCGGGGATGGAAGATGTTTGTAAGTTTCTGGGGGCTCTCCCCATCTGTGATGCCCTCTGGCTATTATTTAATGTGGCATTCTTTGAAGACCTCTATATTGAATTATTCCACAAAAACCCTTACACAGGTGAGCCTGAGGAGCCAACAGTGCTGACGCATGTGTTCTGTGCTCTTAACTTTCTGTTCTTTATTCCTGAGGTCACAAAGACTGCGAGTGTTGTTGTTCAGCGAGGTTCTGCGATTGCGGGGATTGCGAGGAAGAGCGAACCAGTCAAGAATTGGGTTGAAGGCGTTGCGAAGAGCAAGCTCATAAGGGGCATCGCCTCAATGAGCGGGGACACTTTTGAGAAGAAGTTTTTAGACAAGCTCGCAGCAGGCGATACAAAGGCTGCGGAAGAGTTATTGGATTCGGTGCTTGCAGCGCCTGAAGACACCTCTGTGAATATCTTCAAGCGAATAGTTGAAGCGATTAAGAACTCACGGAAGACGCTGAAAGATGCGGGTCGTTCAGTGGACGACATAGAAGACTTGCTTTCGGGCAGCAAGTTGTATGCAGCGCATGCAGAACAGACGATAGAAGTTGCGAAAGATACGCTCAAGGGTTCGTGGAGCGACATAAGGAAGTTATACGACCAGTTCATCGCTGCGTGGGAAGGCGAATCTGCGGAGAACATTTACAGAGCGGTCTTTGAAGGCAGATTTGCGAGTGTTGAGCATCCCGTGACGAAAGAGGCTGTTTCTGCGTTCATGTCTGACATTCAAGAATTGGCGTCGGCGCCGAAAGTCAAGGTGCTTGTTGAGGGTGTTGAGAAGGAAGTTCCTGTGTATTTTGATGACATTTTCCATGCGTTCTTCCTGAAGGAGAAGGACTGTGTGAAGTCGCTTAAGGATGCTGGATTACTTAATGATTTCTTGGACGAGCTGAGAGGGTATATAGAGGCTCGCCCGAAGACTTACAGGGGCTTGATTAAGCAGCTTTCGGATGATGAGTTCGCTGCGATTGTTGCGGATTTGAAGGCAGAAGGCAAGGAAGCAGCAGCGAATCTTTTCAAGCAGATAAGAGAGGCAGCGGATGTCATAGATGAAGGCAAGGCAGGAATAGAAGATGCGGTCAAGAGGGTTGCGGATGCTGCGGAGGACTTAACCGCAGATGAAGGGACAAGGAAGGCGGGAGCAGCGGTCTTTGAGGATGTTATAGATAGTGTCAAGGCATCAGAAGAAGAGGAGGAAGCATTCAAAACTGTTGAAGAAGCGACAGACCCTGAAAAGAATCCGTTATGGAAGCGTTTCTGGGATTTCATAAAGGACAAGGCGAAGGAGATACAAGGGAAGGATTGGAGTTTAATGAAGACTGTGGAGCGACTTAAAACATTCTTAATAATTACAAGCCCACCATGCTTCATTCTCTTCATAATAGAGGAGTGTTTACAAAAGTCGGGATATACAACAAAGCCATTCTGGGACATTCATTGGGGATGGGAAAAGAAGACAATAGAAGAGCGAGAGGCAATCATCAAGGATTTAGAAGAAAATTTAGAGTGGCGTCGTGACTTTCATGATTCTATGATTATTGCGGATGCAATAGCATCTGCAATTTGTCCTTACATGGCATATCCTTACTTTAAGTATTTAGAGGCAGATGCGAAGGAGATAGAATCATGGGAGAGAGCACTTGAGCATCTTAAGGAAGACATAAACCCCGTCACAGGGGAAGGAACATGCACGCTTTCGGTCAAGTGCAATGTAGATGGCGTGCATATCTTTTTAGATGGAGTTCCGACTGGTAAGATAGCGGGTAGGTATCCACGCAAGATATATGATGTGCCAGTTCGCAGCGAAGAGTATGAATTATCAGTTGTTGGCATGAAGGAAGGTTATCTCGCTGCTGCGACGACAGTCACAATCACGCCTTACGACATTGGCAAAACGATAGATGTCTATTTAGAGCTAAAGGAGAAGTCAGACCTTTATACAGATGTTCCAGAGACGCCAGAGAACCCGTTTGAGCCTCAGATGCTTGACCCGCCGACATTTGACGACATGAAGAAGACGCCCTCGCCGTATGGCGTCGCTTCACCTGTGGGTTGGTGGTCTGGAGAAGTTGGCGATTTATATTGCAATTCGTATCCGCCTGGGGCGAAAATTCTGATAAACGGCATGGATACTGGACATGTCACGCCCTGGACGATTAAGAGTTTAGCAGAGGGCACTTATCATGTAACTTTCCAGAAAGAAGGATATGAGGATTGTGAGGTTGTTGTAGAGGTCAAAAGAGGAAAGACTGCGCAGGCGTATTGCGATTTCACAGGAGAATGCCCAACACCTTCATCTGTGAGCATTACACATACACCTTCCTCGCCGACCACTGCGGACACGATAACCTTCACGGGTAGTGCGTTTGCGGGAGAAGGACACACGATAACTTCGTGGGAGTGGGACTTTGGCGACGGCACTACTGGAAGCGGTCAAACGGTAACGCACAGATATGCGCAGGCGGGGAGTTATCAGGTGATTTTGACGGTTACGAATGACTGCGGTCAGACTGCGAGTGGGAAGAAAACGATAACTGTCAGTGCTCCCGAAACGCCGACGCCTCCGCCGTGTCCGAAGCCGAGCGCACAAATCTCCCACATAGAGACGACGAATCCCTATGTGGAGCAGGAGATAGAGCTTTCGGCGTCAGGCTCTTCGGGAGGCGATACGCACTCAATTACTTCTTATGATTGGGACTTTGGCGACGGCGAGAAAGCGACAGGTGTTGAAGTGAAGCATGCGTGGAAGAAGGCGGGCAAATACACGGTAACACTCAAGGTAACGAATGACTGCGGTGCGACAGACACGGACACAACAACGGTGACTGTGGAAGCAATAGAAGATGTCTGTGACTTGATAAAAGCTCGTGGTGGCGTTTCCGAAATAACCTCAGTGGATATTCAGCAGATGATTTTAGCGTTCAACGGCATTATTGATTATTACTTTGTGGTGAGTCGTGAAGTGATTGATGGGATAGTGGCATATAAGCATGGAGATTATGATACGGGAGATGATAAAACAGGGTGTAATTTGAAATCCGCAGGCTTCTTGAGGTTGTGGCGTTTGTTAGAGCGGCTGCGTCGCTCGTGATGAAGAAGTGATGGGGGAGAAATGGACAAGAGGGAGGCGGTCAAGGAACTATACAGGAAGGCGTATAAGAACAGCGATTACGCAGGATTTGAAGTTTGGGAGAACATAGGACAGCTTTTAGATGTAGAGGTAACGCCACCTTTTCCGAATTCTTCCGTGATTTGTGACTGGGGGAAGTGTGAAGACATAAAGGAATCGGTGCGGAATGAGATTACGGGTTTGGGTTTCTCGCTTGAATATTCAGACCATTGGGAGCAGGTTAACGGAAGGCTGAATCACGGAAGATGTTATATCAAGTGGCAGGGTCAGCATCTCTCTCGTGAGGATTTGTTTCTTGACAGGATAAAAGAGTTGGCGGAATTATTAGGTTATGATGTTCGCTCTGTGAGCAAACCCCCTTATTGGGGCATTTACGGCGACACTTTAGATGAGGCGTTGGATAATTTAATGGCATTTTCAGATGAAGTAGGGCTACTATGGGGAACTGCGGAGACAGAGAAACAGGATTCGGGGTATGTGTATTTTGTGAAGTGGTGGTATTTGAACCGTATGTTCGCCCTGTTTGCGCACTTTAAGTCTGTTGATTTGTATTGGAAGAAGGGATATTTGTATGCGGATGTCTCAATCATTCCGAATGTTGAGAGATGCGATGGCGAATATTGTCATCAGTATGAGATAGAGGCTCTCTGCCCCATTAAAAAGGTAGTTATTGCGTCTCTAAAACCTCCAACTATTTCAACAACTGCTATCATACCGCCCGAGTTTCATAGATATGCGAATTTTTCGTTATTTCTTTATGAAGATGGAGATATTGTAGATGCGGTAGATGTCTCTGTTCCTCCTAAGCCGACCCCAACACCAACGCCCACTCCGACGCCAACGCCTACGCCGAAGCCGTGTTCGCTGTGTGTGAAGGTTGAAGGCGAGGAGGTCACGGAGACGGTGCAATACATATATGTTGAAGTGGAGTATGAGAATGCGCCTGCGGACACGACTTTGAAGGTTATTTCCCCCTCCTATGAGTATGTTCTTAAGAAGACTGTGAGCGGTAGTGGCAGTGAGATTTTTGAGGCAAACGAATTAGGCACATATTTCATCTATTTGCAGAACGAGAGTTGCTCTGTAACGAAGGAACTGCGTGTAAAGGAGCCGCCGAGACCGCCGTGCAAGGATTACGGGGACTTGGATGATGATGGCTATGTGTCCCCGAAGGATGGGAGGCTTCTCGGGGGATATATCCAAGGCTTCGTTACGCTTACGGAAGAGCAGAAGAGAAGAGCGGATGTGAATGCGGATGGCATAATAGATTGGGCGGATTACGAGCTGCTTGAGCAGTTCATTTTTGGTGAGATTGACACATTTCCAGTTTGCGAGCTTGTTGTTCTGACGGAGGATTCGCCGTTCTTTGTGCAAGTGGAAGACCCTGATGGTGTTCTCACGGAGGAAGATGAATGGTGGTATTCAAATAGAGTAAAAGGAGAGGAGTATCCCCGACTTGTGATGCGAGTTCGTGGCTCATCGTTGAAATTCAAAGTGAAGCGGAACGCATGGTGGGGTATAAAGGTAGAAGGAAGCGAGGATATGAAGGAATGGAGCACTCTCTATGAGGAGAGTGGAATATTGGGGCCTACCGAAAAAGAGATTGAGGTCTCAGTAGAGGGGTATGATTTTGTTCGCTTCACACTAATGGATGGCGATGCATCTCATGAATGGATAAGGCTTTCAAAGAAGATGATTGTGAAAGGGAAGGAACCGCTGCCGTTGTGCGAGTGGCTTTCCTCTACGATTACTTCAATGGATATTGCAGAGTTGGTTTTAGCGTTCAATGGAGTTGTTGATTTAGGGTTCGTGGTGCTTCGCAAGGACATAGAGGGCGTAGCAAAAATATACAAAGGGGGCGAATATGATTGTGGCTGGTGAGCGTGTGAGGGGGTTCAGATGCGTGAGGAGGGAAACATACGAATAGGGGTAATAAAGGACATTACAGTGACTGCGGTGGATGCGAAGATTACGGACTTTGAAGTGCAGGGAAATGTTCCAGAAGCTGCATCAGGGTATTATTCGTTCTACCGGTGCAAGGTGCAAGCGGACTCCGAGCTGGATTTGGAGTATAGGGTGCGGATAAGCATTTCGCCGTCGTTGGACGGTGCGGAGACTTCTAAGGAAACGGGCAAAATGACGCATGGCACGAACAAGTGGATATATTTCTATGCGCAGCCGCCTGATTTAGAGCTGGCTTCTGATGCAGAATATACGATAACTGATGTGTATTTGGATGCGAAAGACCCTCGCACGGGGAACTGGGTGAATCTGCGCTCCTATTCAAGAAGCGACACATTCAAGGTAGAAAAGAAGGTCACATGCTGGGAGGCGACGCCGCACTTTTCAAGCGGCTGCGAGTTATTGAAGCACTATGCGGATGACCAGTGCGTGGTTTTCTCTGGTAATGCATGGATAGACTACGCAAAAGGCAACATCACGATTGCTGAGTTGGATTTTGTTGATGCTGCAGATGAGAAGGATGCGAACACGATATGTGCGAACTGTTGCACGCCAGCACCTAAAGGAAAAATATGCGATGATCATGACATACCAGACACGGCGAAGGCGGGGACTTCAATAGATATAGGGGTGTGCGTAGAGAACACGGGCAAGGTAAAGGCGGATTTCTGGGTAGAAGTAACAATCAGCGGTCCCAATGACTATTCTGAAACGCTAACGAGTGCGAAGAAGAGCATAGATGTCGGGAAGAAGGACAAGATATATGTGACTTGGGACTTACCGCTGGACCTGCAGAGCGGAACATACACGATAGATGCGACGCTCTACGCATGAGAGACGATGGCGAAACAGGATGAGCAGACAGTAGGGAAGGTGCATACGGGATTTTGCGCATTCGTTCAGGATTTACCATCAAATCCGAGCTCGGAGAAGTTGAAGGATTTGATTTTAGCGTTCTGTGGGGTAAAAGATTTAGGGTTTGATGTTTCCACGAAAGATTATATATATGGAGCGGTGGAATACTATAAGGGAAATGTGAGAGAAGGAGATAAGAAGACGCCATGTGCGTTGGGTGATTCGTGATGACACTCACGAATAGCGGAAAAGACTGGTTGGCTCGGAACGCAGGCGTGAACAACTGTTTTGCATCGTCAGGCGTCTCCTACAAGGATTTAGAGGGCAATTCTCACACGGGTTCAACGACGGATGTCGCTGCGATGCTCGTTGTTGCATCGTTATTAGGCTATCCCTACACGACGAAAGAAATAGTGAATGGGAAGAGTTACGAGGATTTTGTAAAAGCGAATGGTTATGATTTAGACATAGAAGATGTCAAGACGGTTTGTGAGTTGCAGGAGGCGACGACGCCTTACTGTGCTGCTGTCGCAACACCGACGACGACGCCAACCGTAACACCTACGCCAACTACGAAGTGTGAGTGGTTCTCTGACCACATACCTATGATGTCTGCGGATATTATGGATCTTGTGAGGGCATATCTCGACATAATAGATTTAGGGTGGGATGTAAGCGCTGCGGATATAATGGGAGCAGTTGCATATTACTTAGGAGATAAAGATAGAGGGAATGAGTTCACAGGGTGTTCATTATGACGCTGACAAAAGAGGGAAAGGACTGGTTAGCAACTTACGCAGGCAGCAATGGCTGCTTCCAGCCGTCTGGCATCTCATACAAGGACGCTGATGGTGTCTCACACACAGGCTCAACGGGGGATGTTGCGAATGCGCTATATGTTGCGCATTTAGTGGGTAAGGATGATGTTGAGATAGTTGCGGGGAAGTCATACAGCGATTTCAGAAGTGCAAACGGCGGAAACGATCTCACTTTAGATGATGTTGGTTGGGTTTATGGCAACGATGGCGACCCTGGTGAGCCTCAATATTGTATAACAGCGACGACTACCCCGACGGTATCCCCCACAGTAACACCAACGCCTACTTGGGAGCCGATTTCGCCAGATGAATGTCCGCCGAAGGAGAGCGGTTATCACTGTCTCACGATAGAATCTGACCCGCCCGGTGCGGCGATATACATAGATGGCGAGGACACATACAGGCTGACGCCAGAGACATTCAAGATTCGTGAGGGGGTCTATAAAATCAAGCTCTCAAAGGGAGGGTATGCGGACTACGAGACTTCTGTTATGGTATATGCAGACCGAACAGTGAAATACACGCTGACAAAGGTAACGCCGACGCCAGTTCCGCCGATTGAGATAGAGGTGCGTAAGGGCGAAGTAAAGGGGTATGTGGATATAGGTGCGTCAAGAATTCCACGCAGCATCACGGTAGGCTCAACATACACTTATAGAATCAGAGTAGAAAATCCATCAGACGGAGTAACTACGGTTTACTGGGTAACCCTTGAATTTATAGGAACAGGGGATGTCTCTGGCAACAAATTCACCTTTATGTCAGAGGAAAGCGACCCTGTTGAGCCTGGCGACGGCATTTCGTTGTATGTTGATGTGCGGATGCCTTCTACGGCACTTGCGGACACGACAGCAACTTATGAGTTGTGGTTGACGCTTGAAGGGAAGGAAGCGACAGTAGCAGCGGGCGTGTGAGGGGGTCGTGAAAAATGGTTGTTTTGGAGAAGCGCCAGATAGGGACGGTTGAAATCGGCGGTGGAGGAGCAGGCGTTGCGAGAATGAGCATAGATGAGTTCATAGAGGAACACAGAAAAATCAAGGAGGAAATAGGCTCATGCGCTCATATCTCAGATGTGAAAGAGAAGTTGAAGATTCCCGACGACAGATGGAGTTTGCACGAGCAGATGTTCTTGGCAGCGAAGGCGTGTGCGAAAGCAACAGAAGATACAATATGCACGACGGAAGGCATAAAGATGCTCTTTGACCTGCTGAAGAAGATGCGTGAGAAGACAACCTATTGAGGTGATGCGAGAATGAATGCGAGAGCGAGAAAGTTGGATGCGAAGCGGATAGGGGCGTTGAGAATTCAAGGACGAGGCACAGTTCAGGGTCAGATGCGACCTGTGTCATCAGGGGTCAGAGGCAGTCCTGTGAGGGCGTTTCAAGCGACAGAAGTCTCACTTGAAGACTTCGTGAATAAGCATTTAGCACTCATAGACTTTTTGAACGACAAGGGCGAGAAGGGCGAATGCGTTACTTACGATGAAATCGTTGAGTTCGTTGGGGGCGAAGAACTCGCAGATAAGCATATTCAGTGCCTTGAGATAGAAGAGGCGTTTGTGAATGCGTTGCCTGATGTGTTCTGCTCGCTCACCGCCGTGATAAAGCGTAAAGAGGAAATGCTTCCCGAGTGAGCGTTAAAATGATTTCGTTCATCGTTCAGGAATACCACGAGGAAGAGTTCATAGACCGCATGATAAAGCAGTTGAACGACTTGTCAGCAGAGGGCGAAGAGATAGAATTATGCTTCATCACCGCCTCCCCTGCGAGTGAGAGGGGTTATGTGCGTAAGAAGGCGGACTTTCCCGTTAAAATCGTCGGAAGGGTGTGGTCTTGCGGTGCAGCTCGCAACACAGGTGCGATAATTGCGTCGCCCCGTTCTGAGGCGTTGTTCTTCTTTGACTGCCATATATGTTTCACGCCTTCTGCGATAAGAAGGGCGAAAGAGACGCTGCGAAAGTATCCGAATGCGATGCTCGGCTTCTCCGTTTGGGTCGTAGATTTCCCTTCCTGCGAGAAGAAGGGGGGCGTAGGGCATGGCGTAACCTTCAGATTCACGAAGCATCCGTTTGAGTGGGTGTGGCTTCCTTCCCCCTCAGATGAAGATGTCTTTGCGGTGCCGACGGTGTGCGGTTGTGCCTTCGCAATGACACCGCAGGTTTTCAAGCATTTTTACGAATACGGCGGATTTCTCTGGCAGCATCGCCGTTTGGGTTGGGAAGAAGAGCATGGCTTCCGCCTGTGGAGGTTGCAGCATCCCGTTATCGTTGATAAGAGGGCAGAAGTCGGGCATTTCTTCAAGAGCGGGTGGAAAGGCGAGGCGGTGCGGGATTTTCAAGAGAGCCGAATTCTCGGCTTGTATTTGAATGCGGACAGGAGGAGTTGCGAGGAAATTCTGCAAATATGCGAAAGAGACGGCTGGGATGTTCAGAAGGCGTTGCGATGGGCTCGTGAGCATGGTCATCCTATAAGAAAGAAGTTGAAGCGGTATCCGCCCCTGAATTTAAGGCGATTTCTGTGGATTGATGAGAACTGGAGGTGGATTCCGCCTGCGTGGTGGAGGAAACTTGCAACTTCTTAAACGGTTTGCTCAGTGAGAGGCGAAGAATTCGTTAAGCATCTCAAAGAAGGCGGAATCAAACTCACGCAGGTCGTAAGTTTCCGTAAGCGAGACGGAGCAGAAATCCTCAACGCACTTCTTCGCCTTGCGCACTCTTCGCTTGGTGATGAAAGGCGTGTGCGTCGCAAGCAGTTCAATAACGCCACTCATGAACGCAGAGGCACTCTTCGGCTTAATGTGCTGAACGAAGCATTTTACCTCTTCCTTGTGAAGTTCCGAAAGCGGATAATCGCCCTCTAAGTATTCCTTTAGGAGTTCAGGCGGTATGTGCGACGCAGGCAGGAAAACGCCCCAGCAGAAGAGCGGTGCGTTGTATATGTCCAAGAGGAAGTGAGAGCAGAGCATCACGCCGATTGCGATTTTGCTACCCTTCGGCACGGAAGGATGCATGTATGCGAACTCGTTGTAAATGCTCTCAAAGGTGGAGAAGCGATGCCTCCAGAATCGGTGTAAGAATATCAAATCCATGTCTGGTGCGACTGACCACTCCGCATACTCCTTCGGATAGCCAAAATGCTCACACAGATACTCACCGAGAAGGCGATGCGAAGTCGCATCCATTTTCACTCACTCCAATCCGTATTCATCTAAGATGTAATCAGGTTTTATTCCTATTTCTTTCATTCCTTTTAGCTCTCTAAACTTGCACTCAAGAATTGCACGGTCTCCTTCATGCAAAAGCTCACCGTCACAAACCCCTGTTTGGAAATCCAAACATGAAAGGCAACTCCAATCATCTCCTTGAGTGTGTATATCTACTATAATGACGTAAGGTTCAAGCCAGTCCTCTCCTAACTCCTCCTGAACTTTTTGGAGGTAAGAGTTAAGAAGTTTTACTGCCTTGCGGCACTCCTCTGAACACACTATTGCCCTCTTCCCTCTGAAATCTTTCACCCTCCTTGCTCTCCGCCCTTTAATCTCCCTACCGCAAAAATCGCACCTCATTCAGAACACTCTCCCGTTGCCACCACGCAAATTCCTTTTCTCCCTCATGGACTAAAGCGGTATATATATCTTTATATACATGCTCGGGCAGGTATAAGGGTGCTGCGATAGATATGTGCGGTCTGCGGGTCGCCTCAACAGGAATGAATTGCGAAGAGCCATTTATGCGGACACGAACCCATAGCCATGCATGATGTATGCGGTGGTCAACGCAAATGTAGGTCGTGAATCCCTTATTTTCAAGGTAGCGTTCTAAATAGGCGGAGGACTCGCTGCAATCCCAATAGTCCTCTATGTAGGGAAACTCAATTCCGTTAAGAACTTCGACGAGCTCGGTGAGGTTTTCGGTCCTATTTGTCGGAATATAGTAAGGTTCTGGCACATTCGCCTTCATCATGACTATGCGGTTGAGCGGGTATTCACTCATAGGAAGCAACGATGCCGAAGGAAAGCAGAACGAAAATGTGCCGTAGATAATAGCGTAGAGAAGAAGCATCTCTACAATTGCACTCGCTACTGGATACTTCTCCTCAAACTCTTGCAGCATTTTCAGGTTTTCGGAGTCCCGTCAGGGTTGAGTTTGCCCATTTCTATGAGTTTCTGCTTCGCCTTTTGGAGTGCTTTCCACTGAATATAGTTTGTTCTATCTGCGACAAGATGCATTCTTTCCAAACCGCCCCTGTCAAATTCTCGGACATAAAATTCCGCAAGAACATCTTCGGGGGGCGGTCCTGAGTCCTTGTCTAAGGGTCGCAAGAGTTCCCAGCAGGCGTTTCGCTCCGATTTGTCCTGATGAAGTTCGCATGACGCTCCGACAAGCGACGCAACGATGGCTTTATCAACATTTGGGTTGTTCAGTTTCAGTGCTTCTTCGTTCTCAATCGGTGGCTTCGCACTGAGAAGTTCCTTCACCTTCTCCTTATCCACGCTCACACACGCTCACCTCCTTTCTTCTTCCTCCTCCAAGACATAATAAATTTTCTGGTCATCTTTGTTGAAATAAGAGATTATTCGCTTGTCATGAAATTGCAGATGCTCTATGGCACTGATAACTGTGTCCTTTGGCACTCCTAAAGCTATCGCAATCGCATCAGCCGTCGCTGCTTTTCCCCTCAAGAACTTCAAAAGTTTTTCTTCAAGATGCTTCGACCACTGTGCTGAGCATCTTATCGCTTTACCTCGCACTATCAATTCCAGAAAATCTCTCCTCGGTATAGTCTTAGGGTCTCCTATATCCAGCTCAGCTCTAATACTAGTTCCCCCTCATCATCTTCTCCTTCTCCTCTTCGCTTCTTCCCCATTTCTACACCTCTTCTATTTACCACTTATAAATATTTCACTCCTTTTTATCCACACCCTAAAACATAAACAGAGACTTTATATAACACTGAAGGAAGTGTTAAAATAGAGAAATGAAGGGAGAGGAAGAAGTAAGGGAACAAGAAGAGGAGAAAAGGAAACGAGAGGAGAGGATTCTGAGAGAGCTGGGAGAAGTTGTAGATAAGCTGACAGAGGAGGTTGGGGAGATAGCAAAAAGTAATCCTCTGTTGGGGGAGAAGGCGTATAAGGCTGTTTTTAGCAGATTTAGGAAGGGGATGAGGAGGGTTTATGATGCTCAAGCTATAAGAGTGCCTTGCATACTTCCCCCCTCTTGGAGGCTCTATTTTGAGGCGTCACGAGAATATGCATTCGCTCAAAATTGGATTAAAACGAATACAAACACGCAATTTGTAGCATTTTGCGTCAAAACCGTCATTAAAAACATCATAAGACGCTTGCGAGCAGAAGACGCAGAGCTTGTTCGTCTGGCAAAAGAGAGCGAACAGAGCTCGGAAGGGAACGATAAATCTCGTGAAGGCGAGAAGGATAATCAGCGATGATGTGTAATGCTGCGAATGCTGCTGCCAAAGTGCCGAAATGCCGTTCAATTAGTCTCACAGTGTCGGCATCGTGAAGGATGGAGCGGTGCTTCTCGTGAAAGAGCTCGCAAAAAGGGTGGTCTAAAATGTCGTTTATGAATGCGAACTGCTCCGCAAGTGAATTGCCGAAGACCTTCGCTGCGAGGCGGATGTGCTGCTCTCGGTTCATGGAGTTTCTTCGTCTCTCTTATTATTTCTTTGTTGCTGTGCTTATTTTCTCGTTTGAGTTTTCGTTTTTGTTTGATGTAAGGGTGTTGCGGTTTTTTGAGATTGTATTGAGATGTCTCCACATTATAAATTTATCCACATTTTCGGAGCCGAAGCGGTCAAATTCGGGGTCAAAAAGCGTGACGAAGCGTGTTTTATCGTAGCCGAGAATGGGTGCATACTTGTCGTAGTAGCTGAGGTATGGCACGCCGTTTGCGATGATATACGCCCAGACATCCCGCCAAGTCCACGACGCAAGAGGGAATATGTTCGTGATGCCCTTGTCGCATTCTCTCTGTTTTTCGGCTCGCAAGCGTCGTTTAACACCCTCTTCCGCCCTCAAGCCAAGAAAAGCTGCATCGTATCCTTCTCTGACGAGGCGAGGCACTTCAACGCCTATGAAGTGTCTGCCGAGCACGCCTTGAGCTGCTCTGCCGAGCTTTTTGTAGAGCGAGGAGGTCAGCACGGTCAGATTTTTCGCCCCGCACTTTCTCGCAATTGCAATAATCTCCTTTTCGAGAGGTCGTGGTATGAAGTAAGGACCGTAATCCCAGTGCACTACGGTGATGCTATCGTCATGCTGCAGGACCATATGCATCAATGCTGTTGAGTCCTTTCCACCGCTGAAGGCGATGTAAGGCTTTTTGAATTTGCTGAGTGCTTGCTTTATAATGTCTCTCGCTTCTCCGAGCTTTCGCCGAAATTCGTCAGTTTGCGACCATAAGAGAAAATACTCACGCCATTCGGAATTCATGCATGCTCACACCTCCGCAAGTCAAATCTCGCATAGATGGCAGTTCTGTATCTATTGAATTCGTAATCAAAGTAGGTTATAGCGTAGCCAGCACTCTGAACCACATCTTTAACGCCAGAGAATAACAGCGAAGGGAAGTGCTTGTAGTGCCAATCTCTCGCTTTTATCGTTTCTGCCGGTTTTAATCCGTAGTGCTTGTAGAAGTTGACCTTTCTCTTCATTTTCACGGATGTCAGAAGCCCATCCGTCAATATCACCCTCTTTACTCTGCCCTTGAACTCAGAAAAGAAGCCTCTGAGAAAGGGCATGGGCGAGCCGTAAGGGTCAAGGTCAAGAACTTCAAGCTCTCTCAGTGAGAAGTCCCTTAGGGATTTGAGAAACGCCTTATCAGACATCTGAATTCTGACGACAGAACTCGGCAGATTCGGAAGAGATTTGTCAACTGCAAAGACTTTGAAGCGTTCTGCATACATCTTCGTCAGTCTCGCTTCCCCTCCAGCATAGACACAGAGGACGCAGCCTCCTAATAGCCCTTCAATGTGCTTCCTCCTGAACTCAAGCTTTTCCTCGAGGAACGGTAGTTCCGCAGAATTCCACCTCCTCACACCGCTTCACCCTTCAGCTCTCTCAACGCCTCTCCGAGCTTGAAGTTCTGTGTGAAGTTCTCGCCGAGATTAACTTGTGCTCCTGGCGGAACGCAGGGGGCGACGAACTCCTTTGCCCAGTAGGGCGGTTTATATGCCATTGCGACGACATCCGACGCCGAATGAACCAAAGGGACAGGTATAGGACGCATTGCGACGCCGTCCTTGACGATGCTGTAATCTTCATTGATTTCCTGAATTGAGAAGTCCTTGACGAAGCCGTAGCCAATCGCTACCTTTTTACCTAAACCGGGAAGGAGGCGTAAGAGTTGTTGAAGTTCATCAGGGTCGCCACAGGCGTAGAAGGTCACTGTGCGTGCAGGAATGTAAATGAGATTAATCATGAATGCCCTAAAGTGCCCTCTGCTCGTATCTATCTTCTTCTTGCGCACACGCCTCAAATCAAGATGACGCTCACAAAATCGCTTGTATATCTTCGTGGCAAATGCCTTGCTCGTATCAAAAAAGGAGACCGAGGCATGATAAATCCCCGCTGTCTTCTTTAGAGGCAATATGCGCTCGCCGATGACCTTGACAACTCGCTTCGACGGCAAGCTTCTGAGTCCATGACTGTCCATCTGACGCTGCTTGAGATGCGCTACAATCGCATCAAAGTGTATCCATGGGTAGGAGAGACACACGGGTGTCTGCATGCGAAAGGTGATTTTCAAAGGAACATTCATCGCTCTTCCATCTCCTGAAGGAGAAGGATTATTTCATCTTTGTGCTCGGCGAGAAACTTCATATAAGTGTCCGAAGAGGCATCAAGGTCGTAAGCGATTTCCAGCTCCCCCAAACCGATTGAGCTTTTTCCGCCGATGAAAGGCTTCGCTTTCCAGAGCTCTATGCAGCGGGCAAGACAAGAAATGTCCACTTCATCAGGGTCTTCAAGCTTCAATTCGTGATAAAATTCCGTCCCTGGGGCGAAGAGCTCATACTCAATGAGCATTTGAACTGCCTGCTCCTTCTCATCCCTCTCCGCTTTTATGTCGTCCTTGCGAGTTTGATATGCAGTCGTGAGAAGCTCATAGACACTCCTGCTCGGATGTTCGTCATCAGGTAGATAATCCTTGAGCTCCTTGCAGATTGGCAGAGCTGCGCCAACTTTCAACTTGCTCTCAATTGTCTGATTGCGGAAGCTGAAGCCGAAAAGTCGCAAGGGAGGAATGCACTCAATAACCCTCCTCTTCAAGTCAACATCAATGATGCCACTATCCCGCACATCAACAGTTTCCAGCACGCCTCCTGTGAATAGAGCATGATAAAGCTTCAGACCCTGCGGCGTCGTAACATCTATTTCGTATCCGATTTCGGAGAGGAAATCCTGAAAGATGTAACGCCTGAGCACTCCTCTGATGGCATTACCGCTGATGATGGGGATGTCTTCAAGCCCTGAGCTCGTAATGAACTTGAGCCTGTTGAGAAGAACTACTGAACCAGTCTTCTCATTCCCTCCGTGAAAGATAGGTGAGCGAGCCTTCAAACGACCTCTAACTGTCAGCAAACCGAACATTTTCCTCACCTTGCGAACCTCCTATCGCCCTTCTTTTCATCTCCCTCGCCCTCTGCGCAGCTTTCAGCGTCAGGAGTTTCGGCATTTTACGCAAAACCCGCATCGCATCTTTGTTATGTTCCCTTAAGAATTCAATGACATCTAAGGGTAAAGGCGGAGCTTGCAAGCTCAAAGCATTGCAGAGCCTCTGAACAACAGAAGGAACATCGGGCTCGTATCTGCTGAATTCGAGGCGATGCTCAAAAATGTCGTAAGGTATCCTATTTCTCGCAATCCTTTTCCAGTCTACCGCTTTATAGACATGAGCGAGCAGCTCAGTCCACGCCTCTTCAAGATTCCTATCCAATTTACTGGATTGCATAAACCACCACCTCCCAGACAGGATTCTTAGAGAATTCAATAATCTGCTCGCAGAGCTCTCTGTGCTCCCAGTGCTTCACCGTCGGCTCCGTTAGCAGCTCCTTTTTGCTGAACTTGAGTGCTCTTGCCTTCGCAGCAACATCAGCCATCTCAACAAGGTCGCTTCGAGTGACGAATAGCAAGGTATCTTCGTAAGCGAGATAGTAGCGTTCCCTGCTGTAATTCACACGGTTGATTAGATGCAGAAAGCCTTGCTTCTTCCCGCTCTTCGTTATGTATATGGCGAAAGGCGGATGTGGTGGTTCCGTGAGATATTTGAGAATTTCAGTGCGTTGCAGAAATCTGATGTGTTCAGGTGTGGCGACCCAAGACTTCCGACGATACTGCTGGTCTCTGCAGAGAGTATAGCAGAATTCACAGATGCAATCGCCTTCTTGCAGTAAATTCCACGATGTGAAATTGTCAGAGAAGTCTACCTTGTGTCCTCTTTCTGTTGCGAAACCGCAAACCACGCAAGTCCCGTGCACATCGCCGTTCGTCGGAGGGAAAAACTGAGATGTCCTGAAGATGCCACTTACCATTAATTTTTCTTTCGTTTTCTATATTTTAAAGATGGTGGGCAGTTCATCGGAGAAGGCGTCGCAGCAGACGAGGGCGAGGTGGCTTTGTCTGAACTGCGGACTTGAGTTTCAAGGTGCGAAGACGAAGCCTGAGTGTCCCGAATGTTTTAATAAATGTGATTTCTTATTAGTGAGGTTAAACAGGGAGGGTCTTCCTGCGATGACTGCGATGGACGATGAGGAGGAGGTAATGAAGGAGCCTGAACTTTCACTCACGCTACATACGCAGGAGGAGTTAGAGTATAAGGATGAACTGCTTGATTACATACGAAGGAAGAATTTAGCGAGAGCGAGGCGAAAGATGCTTGAAGAGACTGCGGAGGAGTTAAAGGTGAAGAGGGAATTGGAGAAATTACAACATGGAGAGAATTCGGACACTGACGGAGGACAGAATTTATCTGCTGCACCCCTGCTCATAACCGCATTAGCGCCTACGAAGGAAGAGCGAGAGGCGCTGCTGAAGGAGCTAAGCGAGAACAAGGAGCTCGCTCTTGCACTGGGAATGATGCTTAATGCACCACGCTCAACGATGCCGTTTTTTCCGTTTTTCGCACCGCAGGCACAGCAACAGCAGCAGACCGCAGTGACGGATTTGGCAGAGGCGTTGGAGAAACTGGCGAAGATTGCCCGTGAGGAGCGACGGAACGACGGAGGTATTGAAGAGCTGCGGGAGGAGCTGCGACAATTGAGAGAGGCGCTGACGAGGAGAGACCCTGTGGAAGACATTAAGAAGTTGTTGGAGATACGGCGAGAGTTGCAAGAACTGCAAGGCGAAGAGAAAGGTAAGAGGGAAGAAGTGGAGCTGCTGAGCAAGGCGGTGAAAGAGATGGGCGAGTCGGTGAATAAGGCGATTTCCTCGTTGAGGGCGACGATACTGCGGTTGGAGCAGGAGCGGGGCGGAGGCTCGCAGGAGCGTGAGATTGAGAGGGCGAAGAGAGTGATGCAGAATTTGAAGGAGTATGTGGATGCTGCGAAAGAGCTTACGAACATTCTCTCGTCCTCTTCTGGAGATGGTGAGGATTACTACAAGAGGAAGAAGTTTGAGCATGAATTGGAGTTAGAGCGTTTAGAGAAGGAGAAAGAGTTGGAGAGAGAACGCAGGAAGAGAGAGCGGGACATGGCGATTGCGAGACTGTTGGAGATGATGCGGAGTAAGCATCGTGAGAGCGATGAGGAAGAAGAAGAGGAAGAGGAGAACGAAGAGGACAGATTTGAGATAGGGTCGGTAGGGAGGGAAGAAAAGAGCATAGAGATAGAGATTGGTGATGAAGAAGAGGAAGAAGAAGCGAGGAAGGAAGAAGAGGAGGAAAGAGGAGGCGAGTGAAAGTGAGTGAGGATGTGAATCCGAGAGGGGAGCGAAGACCTCACGACGGGAGAGGTCGTGGTAAAGGAGTGCCAGGGGGCATGAGAAGAGGTCGCAACAGAGGGGGTTGCAGATTTGGAGGACCTGGACACGGTCTCGGCGGGGGTCGTGGTCGTGGAAGAGGTCGTGAGGGATGAAGGTCAGAGAGACCGAAGACGGATATGTTGTAGAATTTTTTCCGCAGGCGAAAATCGTAGAGGTGAAAGAAGAGCCTGAGCGAGGGTGGAAAGTTGAGATAGGGTATTTAGAGAATGAAGATGTCTTCGTGCCTGCTCGTGTCTTCTACGATAAGAGGTTCACGCTGGAAGAAGTGCTGAAATATGCTCGCAGATTGGAAGAGTGCAAGATATGCAACAGCTTAAATATGAATGTGACGAATGTTGAAGAAATCGTTGCGGATGATAAGTTGAGGGATTATGTGAAGAAGGCGAAGGAGATGCGTATGCGTGCTGCTGCCGTGAAAGGAAATGGCGAGAAGAAAGAGGAAGAGGGGCGAAAGCTCACGGAGAAATTGGGAAAAATTGCACTCACGAGATTTTACTCACCCGCAGAATTGCTTCTGATGGGCTATTTGGCGGATGATGATGAATTAATTGAGATAGCGATGAACTCTGTGCGTGATGTTGACGATTTGTTCAAGTCGCCGAAGAGTGAAAATAAGAATAAGAAGAAAAAGAAGAGGGGGCGTGGAAGAGGTGCGGAAATATTCAGGACGGTTCTGATGGAGGTGAATGGGGATGGAAATGCATGAAGATAAGGGGGAGAAAGAGGTAGAGGAGGAAGAGAAGGGGGAGAACGCAGCTAAGAGGGTAGGAGAACTGGTGAGGAGTGAGAGTGAGAAGTTGAGGGGGGAAATATTTAAGAAAATAGGGCGAGAATCTCAGATGAGGAAAGAAATATTAGAGAAAATATTAACATCATATGAGACAGAGAAGGAGACATACATCAAGATAATGATGCTTATGTATGAAATGGTAGAGACAGAAAAGAAGAGATGGGAGTTACTTGCGAAGATTATAGATAAAATGAGTAGGTGAAAGAAGATGGACTTGCTTGAGACGACTGCGATTTTTACATTAAGGAACTTGAAGAAGTGTGTGCGAAGAATGAGCGAAGAGCAGAAAGAGCGAGTGCTTTCATCGCTGCTCGCCTATGTGCTTGCGGAAGAGAGCGATGACGAAAAAATGGCGGAGAAACTAAAGAGCGCAGCACTTGCCGAGATAAACGAGGCGTTGAAGGCGACAAAAGAAGAGAGGGAAACAGAAAGCGAGGATACAGAAAGCAGCTCGGAGAAAAAAGGAAAAAAAAGGAAGGCAATAGTCTATTAAAGTTCAAGGAACTTTCTACCGCTGTCAGTGATTCTTATGAGGTTGAGAGGTCTCCGCCTTAAGTTCATCAAAGGTTCGCTCTCTTTCTGCCAATAACTCAAGAACTCTGTCTAATTTCTCCAGCATCTTTCTCACCTACTTCAGTAAATTCCTTACAGATGTTTGTAAATCGCTGAATGCTCTGTAAAGGTATTTGATTTCATCTACTATCCGAATTGCTGCCAACTCAACATACTCCTTCTTCCCTGCTCCCTCTTTGTATGACAAAAAGTTTCCGTGCAACTCCTTTATAAGTGCAAGAAGGCGAAATGCTGACTGCTCCAGTTCCACTACTTTATGTTCAAATGTTCTCTCCTGTGATTTCTCCATGCTCCCCTCCGCATCTTCCATTTTCCTCACCTCCTACACATACATCCCAACCCCAATATCTATCCACGACATAGCATCCGAGCTGCTTACACTGCGCTCTCGGATAAAGGAGCGGACAGTCGCACACTCTTTCCTGAAGACCTCGCAGTCCGAACAGTCATGCATCTCGCATCACCTAATATTCTGCGTTTTCTTCAAGGCACGAGCAGGGCGGTTCAACATACGGAGCTGGCGGTCGCTCTGATGGCAGGTCAATGATTTCATAGCCGTAATGCCTGTAAAAATACTCAAAATTGCTCATCGCTGTAGGGTCGTTCTTCACCTTCTCACGATACTCTTCAAGCGTGAAGACACGAATGAGGCAGTAGCGACAGCGATGCTTCCCCGAATTGCTTATATCTTTGACGGCAGCGAGGTATTTCCCTGGTAGGAGGTAATAATAGTCCCACCAGTGATTTCCGCTTCTTGACGATTCTGTGCGGTGCGGTTTGAGACGCTTGCGTTGCCGTGTGCTATACAACGCCCACTCCGTATAAGCTCCCATGCCCGTGCTTCTGCCAGCGAGGCAGACTTTAACTGCCTTTATCGCCTGTAAATCATCACCCATTACCGCATCACCTCCGAAAAAATTAAAAGAAGGAGAGAGAGGCACAGTTACGAGCATCCCTCCTCATTCCCGTCGTATCGTTCAGAGCGTAGTCCTCAATGTAGAGAACCTGCATGTCATACTTTTGCAGCACATCCAGCACTTCCGCCATCAGAAGCTCACTGACAGGCACTCGCACCTTAAGGATGCCCCGAGCAAACCTCACGCCTTCAACAACGATGTCTCGCCCAAGCAGTGTCAGCGGACCCTTAAGCAGAAACTTTATCTTCTCGCCTCGTTCTTTCGCAGCCTTCTCATAAGCCTTGACGAGTTCTGCAAGCGAGGCGTCCTTGACATAAGCAGCACCCGAAATGACATAAGTCCCGCACCCTCTGCTCACACGCTGCGGGCTTACGGATGCCTCCACAACCTCAAACTGCTTGTGAACTTCACGACGCACTGCATCGCTGCACTGCACGAGCAAGCCATCTGCGGACATGTAGCCGAAGATGATTGCTTTTCCCTGCTCCTCATCCCGCTCAAATTCTGCGAGATAGATTACATCGCCCCAGTTCAGCGTTTTGAGCTGTGACGGCGGTATTGCACGAGCAACCCCATAGCGCCTCGCCTCCTCCACGAACTTTCGCCGAGTGTAAAATCGCTTACCTATGAAGTGCAGCCGTATCTCCACTTCCTCACCATTCACGGCGTCCCCTTCTTCGTGGACGGGGCTCGCCACTTCCCCGCCCCGCATCACCGCAGGGTCATCACCCGTCATCACCCACCACCATTACCCTATATAGAGTAGTGATTAAAAACCTTTTCGGTTTTTGTCGCAGCGAGCAAAACCGAAAATTAGAAGACGAATCTGCGTTTTTTCTCACGCTTATAGAGTTCGTCAATGAGTTCTTCCCAAGTTGAGACTTTGAGCCACGCCTTGAGCTCCTGAAGTTTCCAGTAAGAATCCTCAGTGAGCGTCAGATGCTTCGTCCTGCTCCGGTCCCACCGCTTCCGCCCCGCTTTAACCCGCACCATCGCCTTACATAAAGTATATAGAGCGTAGGGGTATTTAAATAGATTTACGGATGTGAAAATATGGCAGAAGGAGCGCACCCATGTCTGTTGGCAGATTACTATTACGACCACAGCAGTGAGGGCGACTTGGACGCAGGGGACAAGTGGGAACAAACGACATCGCTGGAAAGCAACCAAGTCGCAGAGATAACGCATGTGGAAGTGTTCTCGCCGATTTCTTCAGGAACAGCAGGCGACTTGCGACGCTTGACGCTGATAATTGACGGGCAGGACTTGGGGCAATATGTCCTCATAAACCCATACTACTGGCACAACACCGCACCGCCTCGCTCATTCATCTATAATACGGTGTGGCAGTTCGGTTCAGGAGCAATAGCAGAGACGCACCCGCTCATGAATCTAACGCTCAAGGCGAAGAAGAGCTTCGGCATCAAGGCATTCGCAGGCGATTCAGCAGTCACATCTTCGTTCAGAATTCGCATCTATGGCTATTTATACGAAGAAGAGGAACATTTGCGTCGCATTTTCGGCGACAGAGCATACACCGACCCTGCGACGATTGTGGATAGGAACAGAGGAATCTCGCTGGATGTCACCAAAGATGCGGTTGATGTCTCAATAGAGCACTGGGACGAGATGGTCGGTGGCGTGAGGCAAGCGAAGCCGGTTGTCTTTCCACTCGTGAGGTTCGCCTACAACGCCTCCGCAACGACTGCAAACAGAGAGTATGAGTTCTCACACAAGGGGGACGAGGTTGAGACGCCAGAAGAAAACCTCTTCTTTGATTTAGACGCCAGCGAGGCAGTGTTCATTCAGTCGCTTGGCGTGAGAAGCGTTGAGCATCTGAAATACGCAGGCATCAAGATAGGAACGGTGAAATACCCTGCCAATGAGGGATTCAGAGTGGATTATCCCGTTGCGCATCCGTTGCACTTTGGACATGGCTACCCGCTGTTCCCGCAGGACATGCCGATATTCTATGCGGTGCCACGCCTGAACTGGGGCTTCCTGATTCATGACGAGAAGGGTAGAGTGTTCGTGCAGGACGACGGGACTTCAATCTCCGCAGATAGCATCGTCGTGGCGATTCAGGGCATCCATGTGTCGTTGTAAGTCGTGAGAAGGAGTGAGAAAAGGGGGTGAGTGGAAAGATGAGGACACTTGTCATCATGGGTAAAACGACAAATAACGGAGAGGCAACGGAAGTCACGCTCTCAAACGCACCACCACTCGCATCCATCATAGCGGGAGACCTGTATGTTGCGTCATCTTCCTCAAGGACCGCACTAACAGTGGTTTCAGACACTCCCGACGCAAACGGCGAGATACAACTCACGGCGACGAACAAGTTCAAGCTGTATTTGGACACGGGAATGACCGTAAATGATATACTCGTGTTGCAAGTGGAGGTCGTGGGTGAAAAAGTGGCGGTAGAATGAGCGTCGTAGTTTCAGCCATCTCAAACTATCCTGTGAAACTCGCAGAAACGGTAGTGAAGAATCTGAGTGCTGGGATTAGTTCGCTGATTTCACTGAAGAAAGAGCTGCAGGACAAGCTGCTCATCGTTGATAAAATCGTTGCAGCAGAAAACGCAAATGTGACGCTAAGAATTCAAGCAGATGTGTGGAAAGAAGAGACGCTGACGACAAACTTGGGCAACGATTTCTACCTTTACGCCTTTTCCCTTTTTGAGATAAAGGCAGTTGCGTCCGCATCAGTGACGAATTACACGCTTCTCTGCTCGCAGGTATGGCAGAAGCCGACCGTTGCACATAAAATGCTCTTCGACATGACGCTCACCGACGAGGAGCGAGAGATTGCAGAGACGATGAATGTGGAGGAGAGCATAGAGCAAGGAACACTGCCTCTGCCGTTTGATGTCTTCGTGAAGCGAATAACAAAGACAAAGAAAAGGGCGACAGTGGCAAGAAGCGATTCTTCCACTGCGCCTGTGTCAATTTTCCCGCTCTCCGACGAGGTTATAATCTTGCGGAGCGTGCAGATTCCAACAGATGCGTCGTTGCAGATAACCGTTGACGGAAAGGATATATGCACGCTTGATGGAAGGGCTTGCGGCGCATCAGATGTTGAACTATATGTGATTGCGGAGGACGAACTGCGTTTGATATACACGCCGTCTGCGACGGCAGAGTGGAGATTCACTTACGAGAGGGCGAAACTCACCGACTATCTGCGAATGCTCTTAGGTAGAATGACGAGGGCGCATGACGAAGAGCTCTGGATGCGTGTCAGAGCGGGAATCGTATGACTATGAGGGCAGAGAAGCTTGTTGCGATTTCGCAGTTTCTCCCCGCATTTCCGAAGCTGTTTGATTGGATTCACGACAGAAAGGATAATGTCACGGTAGGCGCTGGCGAGCTCGTTGAACTCGTGAGATATGAGGATGTCAGAGGTCTCCTCTTGGATGCGACGCTGAAAACAACCTCTGATGAAATGGTCATCCGCTTCACGATAGACACAATCACCACTGAGGTCGTGCCGAAAGTGCTGTGGCAGATGGGCTTGGGCAAGGAAGAGCGTCGTAATTTCCGCATCATCAGATACGACCCCGATTACAAAATCTACATTGGCGGATTATACCCCGACCCGCCGTATCCGTTCACAGAAAGCATATCGGTGAGCGTGCTGAATCCCACTTCAGAAGACATCGTTGTGTCGTGGTACATCTACTTCCTGCAATACACCGAAGAGCTGCTTGCGATGATAGACGAGATGATGCGTGAGAACGAAGAGAAAGAGGGAGGCGGAGTGAGGGCGTGAGGAGGTGAGGAGAAAAGAATGACGCCTGATGAGCTCCGCTTTCTTCTGCGAGAAACCTTCAACGAGCCTCGCACTTTGCGAATTAAAGATAAACCTTACATAGTCAATTCAGGCGAGGAGCGGAATTACGACGATGTCCACGCTGAAAATTCGTTCATCGTCGCTGGCGTTGCTCGCATATTCGGCGATTTGATTGTTTATGATGACGGCGAAGTCGTTGTAGAGGACACGGGCGAAATAATCGTGTGGTAAGAATGGTGATTAGGAATGGATGTGCTGCTCGCAACACTCGGAAGCTTCGCAGCCCTTGCGTCGTTCACGCTCTCCCTCACAATCTGGCTCTGGCGACTTCGCAGGAACGAAATCGCACATTTATATAGACGCTTGGAACAAATAGAGAGACGCATAGAGAATATTGAGGAAGATTTGACGGAGCTGCGTGAAAGGGTGGCGAGGCTGGAAGAGCGTGTTTGAGTTTGGAGGGGAATGAAAAATGGCGAAAAGGACGCTTGTGAGAAGGGTGGACAATTCCGCAAGAATCTCTTACGATGATGCCACATCCGAAATCATTTTTGAACGCTACAACACAGAAACGGCAGCATGGGAAGAAGTGCTGAAGATAAATCTGCCAGCGAAGTGCATAACGACAATTGCGGATGTTGATGACGATTTGAAAGTGTATTTCGGCAGAACGAACAAGTATGCTCTATGGTATAACAGCACAAACGACACAATAGTGATAAGCGATGAAGTGAATGATGTTGATGTCTTAGAGATTGGAAGGAATGGTGTGATAAGAGTAATAGGAAACCTCAACGATGACTTGGAGCTTCCCTTCGGAGCGGACAAAGACTTCACTGCAAGGTATGACGCTACAAACGATGATTTCAGAATCAAAGATGCCGTTAATGCTGTTGATTTGTTCAGACTGAAGAAGAACACTGTCGTAGGCTACACAGTTCCCGTTGCACCTCAAGACTGCATAAATCAGACGGGCTTGGCAGCAGATTCAACAGGTGTGAAATTCACCTCAGTAGTGAGAACAAAAGTAGATGCTCGCTATTTGAAGAAGATAAGACTGCGAGCTTCGTGGACTGCTTCGCACACGGATTCAGTCACAGAAGTCAGAGTTGTCGGTACAACAACGGGAACAATCGCATCCGTGTCGGGAAACACTGGAAGCGATGAAGAGGCAGAAGGCACTTCATTCAGCGACGGTGAATTGGTTTATGTGGAAGTTGCTGTCACAACCGCTTCGGCGACGGCGGGTGCAACAACTGATTTGACCTATACGGTGATTGAGTTCGTGTATGAGATGGCATGAGTATGAGAGAAGTAAAGACGCTCTCAAACGGCTGTTCAGTCGCAGAAATCGCAAGAAAAGGCGAGAGATTTGATTCTACTGCGACGCATCGCAAAGAGGATACAACCGCTCTTCGCCCTCACGAGAGATGGGATTTGACTGTGTGAGAGAGGTGCATAAAAATGCTCGGCTCCCGCTTACCAGAGCGGATAACAATTGAAAGCACGGACATCGTGCTTCCTACGGACAAGCAGGCGACGCTCAAAGCTGTTGTTGCGAAGACTACGAGACCTCTCGGTGCGAATGAGAGCTACGAGAGCGAATGGGTGGATGTAAGCACGAAAAGCAGTTTGGTGTATTTAGTGAATACAGATGCTGATGGAACGCTCAAAATTCAGCACAGTATTGACGGCTCAATTGTTGATTACGAGGACACAATCTCAATCACGGGAGGAACACCAGCAAAAGATGCCGTCTCTATCGGCGGAGATTTCGTAAAGGTTATATATGAGAACGGTGCAACAGCTCAGACAAGGTTCAGATTAATGGTGAGTGCTGTGCCATGACGATGCGGCCGCCTGTTCGCATAATAGAGGCGAGAACTGGTGAAATAAAATGGAACTTACACATGAGTCGGAATGCTGTTGAGGATGCGCACATATCTCATTTATATGATAGAGGAGAAGTAGATTTAAGGAGGCTGAGTGAGAGAAAGGCTGCGGAGGTGGTCGAATACATGGCTGCGCATGAGAGTATAAACAAAGCAGCGAACGCATGTATAACGCTCACAGACGAGGAGATAGAGCTTCTGACGAATTATGCGGAGCTGAACGGTGACGAAGCATCATATCTGCGTGTGCTGTGTTTCATGCTCAAAGAAGGCTTATACGATAACT
>Ga0190367_1000546_pt1 | contig 26780 bp, 22 predicted proteins | sample 4872181011_MG_FD_171838 | JGI IMG/M metagenome (GOLD analysis project Ga0190367, IMG submission 171838) | Hydrothermal vent microbial mat bacterial communities from Southern Trench, Guaymas Basin, Mexico - 4872-18-10-11_MG | ecosystem: Environmental > Aquatic > Marine > Hydrothermal vents >...
ACATCTCTAGACATATATTCTTCCGTAGCCAACTCCTTAACGGGAGAGTGGTATGCTAGCCTGAGCCTGGAGGGTGTATGAGCTCAGAGCGTAAAGCTCTGGTAAACGCCTAAAACTTACAGACTTCCATGTTGGAAGTCCTTGCAATAGCGAGGAGAAGGTAACAGAGATTACTACATGGTTTTGTGTGTTAGAGTCAGAAAAGAGGAAGGCGAAAGGGTAAGGAAATATCTTCTCTCAAAGAATATGCTAGATACTAACTATCTTCCTACTGTTGAGGGAAATTTTCTTTATCTTCCAATTAAAGCTAAAATTCCAGACTTTGAAGTTGTAGAAAGGGATTTAAAGAGAAGAAGGAAACAACCTAAAGATATAGCAGATGCTCTAAAAGGTATATTAAATGAGAAAGAACTTGAAATTCTAAGAAAATCCTTCGATATTATTGGGGATATAGCCATTCTGCAGATACCTGATGATTTAATGAGCAAAAAAGAAATTATTGCTAGAGCAATCATGAAAGTCCATAAAAATGTTAAGGTTGTCGTAAGAAAAAGAAAACCAATTTCAGGTGAGTATCGCGTAATGGACGTTGAGATTATAGCTGGGGATAAAAGAACAGAAACTGTGCATAGGGAATATAGATGCCTATTCAAACTTGATGTAAGCAAAGTTTTCTACACACCTCGCCTTTCTACTGAGAGGATAAGAATCGCTAGGCTGGTAAAAGATAATGAGGCCATATTGGATATGTTTGCAGGGGTAGGGCCCTTTTCGATTATTATAGCAAAGCATAGTCAAGTTGGTAAGGTTTATGCTATTGACAAGAATCCTCATGCATATTACTATCTAAAGGAAAATATAAAATTAAATAAGGTTGAAAACATTGTAATTCCAATATTAGGGGACGCTAGAGATGTCGTGCCTTTACTAAATTTAAAGTTTGATCGCATTATAATGAATCTTCCAAAAAATGCAAAAGATTTTCTTGATGTAGCTATCAGCGCTATCAAAGATGAGGGGGTTATTCACTATCATGCTTTTTCCAAAGGAAAGGATAAGAAAGATGCTATCAACTTAGCTATCAGCGAGGTGGGGAACATCATAAAAAAGATGAAAATTGAGAGATTTTCGATAATATATGCTAAGGATATTAGAGAAGTGTCTCCAAGGGAATACAATATTGCTATAGATATCAAAATTAAAAAAACCTAGGTCTAAGGATACCTTTCTGAGTTTGATCTTTATCTTGAGATATCTGCTTTTGCTCAGCTTCTTTAGGTGGTTCTTCCTCCTTCTTAGCTTCCATCTTCTTTAAGTAATATCTGAGGGGAGCTCCCACCTCCCTCAAAACTTCCAATCTGCCTTCCTTTTTAAGTTCAAGAGCCACCTTCATTATGTTTGTCGCTAGATGCATTATAATACTTTGCTTATCACTTAGATCCATATTAGCGTAGTATTCTTCAGCTAGATGCCCCCACTTTCTATCAACTAAAATAGCCTTAGCTATCTGCTTAGAAGTCATCGCCTTTTGCGGAGAAGTTATATTATAGTTTTTTAAAATATCGCATATAGCTTCTCTGAGCGAAAAGGAAAATGCCCTCTTGGAAACCCTTATTTCTTTCTTTTCAACTTCAGATTTTATTAGTTTTTCTAAAATTTGCTTAGCCTCCTCAAAAGAACCACATTTGATTTGTATAGAAATTTCCATACTAAAAATAAATGCAAAACAACAATATAAAGATTTAATTTTTAGCGAGTAAGTGGTTTCGTGCTATAACCTTGCCTTCTCAGATATCTTGCAAATCCATCAGCATAAGACCCCATAGTATAAACCTCCCTAGGCGATGCTTGCTGAACATATTCAAGCAAACCATAAAAGTCTGCATGATCCGATAAGGGGAACGCCTTATCTACAGGAAATTTTCTCACAACTGACCAGCCAGTTACTAATACAATATAACCGTTTAACTTATTTTTTATTCTATCTAAATCTCTTAACACGAGATGCTGGGGAAATATACAAATATATCCACTTTTTTCCCTCAAAATTTCCGCTTTTTCCTCTTCATTACTAACATATTCCAGTTTAACAAATTTTTTGCATGCCTCCGTAATTCTTTGAATTCTGCAGTGAAGTAATATGTCACAATCCAAGAATTCATTAGCAAATCTGATTACTTCTTGAGCTTTTCCTATAGGATAACATCCGAACACCACAACCTTATTTTTCAAAGCCTTCTTAAGATGCCGAGCCATTCTATCATAAATTTGCTCTTTTCTTGGAAATTTGAAGATCCTAGAGCCATAGGTGGCGTCAATAATTAGCTTATCACATGGTAATATTTTTGCAGGCTTTGTGATCAAGCTCCCTTCTAAGCAAAAGTCTGAGGTATAAACAACGGAGAAGCTATTTTCAATTTTGACTTGAACACTTCCTAAGATATGACCTGCATCATGGAAACTTATTTCAATGCTATCATCAACAATCATTCTCTGCTCTGTTGATAAAGTGGAGCAATTTTTCAGATTTTTTACCGTATTTAAAATTTCAAGAGTTTCCTGAGTAGCTACAAAATTCTCTTTAACTCTTGCATGATCCGAATGTGCGTGAGTAACTATGGCAATCTTTTCCTTTCTTACAGGATCTAAAGCAATTTTAGAATTATCGCTCAATATCTCTATACCATTTCTAAGCAATATTTTCATTCCAAAGTTATTTTTGAATAACAGGTTTTTAAAATAATTAATTATGAAAGATGAGAAAATGCAAGTTATGTGGCAAGCATTTGGCTGCAAATATTTTAGAGGTATGTTACAACTGTATAAAGAAAGATTTTGAAAAAGCCCTGCCTTATATAAATAAGGCTCATAAGGTTGCTAGATCCCCCTTCAATTTGCCTAGTTCAATACCATCTGAAGGTCTGCCCTGCAATTTCTGTGGAAATTCCTGTAGAATTTCAACTATAGGATTTTGTGGGTTGACAGAGAGAAGAGATAATAAAATCAAAAGAATTGTCAGTAAGGATGCAGGATTGGGGGTTATATATGAGGATCCGCATCCTACAAATTGCGTAGCTTCATATTGGTGTGCTGGTGGAAGTGATGCAGGATATCCTAAATATTCGGTTTTACCTTCTCCTGAAATAGGATACTTAAATGCAGCCATTTTCATTGCGTCATGCTCATACAGCTGCTTATTTTGCCAAAATTATGAATGGTTAGATATAGTCTCTGAAAAGCGAATACAATATTTGATTTTTAGAGGAGAGATAGTTGAAAAAATAAAGAAAAATAGGAGAATAACTTGCGTATGCTGGTTTGGAGGAGATCCATGTACTAAGCCAGAGTTCGTGTATCGCGTTTCAAAAGATTTACGCGAGTGTGCAGAGAATGAAAATAGAATCCTGAGAATATGCTTAGAAACAAACGGAAATTTTAGATGGGAATGGTTAAAAAATATTGCTGAATTAAGTCTAAACTCAGGGGGTGGCATAAAATTTGATTTGAAATTTCCTAGAGATTCTATGCTTAATTTGGCTATATGCGGTGTAAGTAATGAAAATTCATATAAAAATTTCGAAAAGTTGGGTAGGTTGTATGATAAACGCTTAGAAGTTCCGTTTTTGCGAGCAAGTACATTATTGATTCCTCACTACATAACAGTCAATGATATTAAGGAGATAGCAGAGTTTATTGCAAGTATAGATACCACAATTCCGTATTGCTTGCTAGCTTATTATCCTACATATCACATGCGAGATATAGGATTTACTAGCAAAGAGTTTGCTTTGCAATGTTATAAAGCTGCTAGGAAGGTTGGTTTGGAAAACGTTAGAATTGGCAACGTTCATTTACTAAAATAGGGCTTTAACAAACATACTTAATATTGCAGAGGTAAGTATTAGCGTTAACGTGTAAAGAGAAACCGCATTAAGAAGTATCCTCTTCAAGGAGCTAAGCATTGCTACCTCATCATCGTCATTCTCTATTGCAGAAGCTAGGTACGCTAAAAGTATGCTAACCTCAACTGCGTACAAACCAACAATTAATTGAAAAATAGCTGGAGGCGTTGCCTGAGAAATTTCAAAAAAGCCAATTGCAAGGTAACCTTTTATATCCGTTGCTGAAGCTGGACGTAACTTTTCTAATTCCTCTGAAAGCTTTAGAAGGATAGTCATTATGAGAACCCCAACCCCTACAATCAATCCAGAAATTACTGGAGCAAGATAGCAAGCAACGAATCTCATACTTGCAACAGTTTCTGCGAGCAAATCCTCTAATTTTAATTCAACTTTCTTAATATTCGTTAGATACTCCGAGCAGGCTATCATTAATCTTGCAGCAATTTTTACACCTTTTTCATAAGCTTCCGTTATAACTTTTAATATGCTTCTTATAATTCTGCTGGGATAGTGTCTCAACGATCCGTATTCAGGATCAAATAAAGCGTCTTCTAATGTCATAAACTGCAGATTGTGCTGAGTTATTTGAAAGAATTTTTTGAACTCGGGAGTTTTCATTACATAGTAGCATTTTTCAAACGCAATCTCCAGAGGCAGTCCCTCCTCAAGCAAATTGCCAAGTTGAAATAGGATGACATCAAATTTGCTTTCAATTTTTCTGATACTCTCTCTTATTTTACTTCGATCCTTCGAAATTAAATAAGCATAGACAAAAACCGCTAAACCAATACCATCGACAAGTGCCAATGTGTGAAAGATGTATTTTATTTGATAAGCCTCCTCAGTTCCGCTAAAAAGAATTTTATAGTTAAGAATGAAAGGTATTGCCCCCAAAATTGCAACAATCATCGCTACGTAAATTGCAGGAATCTCCCTACCCAATAACTTAAATCTCCCTCTTGATGGTACTTTTGGATGGAGAGAAATATCGACCTTAAATCCGCCTGGTCTCTTCTCAAGAACGTTTCTGCTTATAAAAAATACAAGTCCTGGGATGATGATGTCGTAAAATGCGAATAAATATAATGGTTTAACTTTCTCAGCCATAAACATACCAACAACAGGCATCAAACTTAAAGTAAGTACTGGCAGTATAATTCCCAGAGCATTTATTATCTTAATTGGAGTTGTCAAATCTCTAGCGTATTTCTCCATTCTTTCCTTCAGACCATGCAAAGTAATATTAAGAGCTTTATTCAGAATATCTACCCTTTTTTCTTCAATTCTTTCTCTTGTGCTTATAATCATTAATCTGAACGCTTCCACGAGCTCCGGCAGAAATTTTTCCCATCTATCAAAATTTGCTTCTATAGCTTCCTCAACATTGCTATAAATTCTAATATGAACATCCCAGAGCAACTTTTTCAGCTCTAATCCCATAGCTCCTGGTAAATGCTTAACAGCAAACCTTACTGCTCCCTCCAAGCTTGGATTATTACGCATGTACATAACCATATACATAACGGCAAAAGGAATCTCCTCTACAACTTTTACTTTAAATTTTGCTGCTAAGTGTGCAGGATATTGTCTTAGAAAGAAAAAGAGAGAGAAAGAAGAGAAGGCCATAACAATTGCTAGCATGCGATTTATGAAAAGAAAAACAATTGCTAAAATTAATAGAAAAAGCAGCGAAAGAGTTGCAAAACTATATGCTTCTTCAGGAGTCACATTAAGATGTGCTATATTAATATACCCCTCAACTTTCCTTTTATCTTTCTCTGAAACTTTAATTTTGAGAAGCTTATAGGATATTTTACAAAACTTTTCATAGAGTGTTTTGGGTTTCTTAGCTTCGAATTCCTCCTCTTTAAATCTCCTATACTCTCTAGAATAAATGGTGTAATCTGTCATCTCCTTAATTCTTCCCTAAGCCAAGAAAGCCATCTTGCATATGCCTCTTCAGCAACCACACTTCCAAATTCCTCTCTTACCTGATCGCACGCTAGATGAAAAACATCATTTGCTATAGACACAAAGCTTGCTTCAAGAATATCCCTTCTGTTAAGCTTTCTAGCATATTTAACCAAAGTCTCTTTAATCTTTGCCCTAAGTTTTATATTTTCCCAAACAGCGTTCCAATTTCCTGCCCATTCCTTCACCCTACTTGCTATTCTCTGCAATATCTCACTATCCCCTTGGCATAACGTATCTGTAGGTACTAAAGCATCCTTCTTAGCATCGTATACCATTAAATCCACAAAACCACCTTCATCCAAAGGATCATTCTTCCATCTTTTCCTAACTTCTGTAATTTGAACAACACGTCTGTATCTATGCAAACCATCAGCAGATCTTATTGGAGAAACCATAACAATTATATCGGTAGCTTTAAAGCTCGTATTAGGAACATTTAAATCATTGACAACTCTATCCCAAACACCATAAGGATCATCACCGTGAATTGTACCAGCAACAACATTACTTAAAGCGCCAACACGCATTGCCTCATATAATGCTCTTGCCTCAGTACTTCTAACCTCACCAATTATTAGACATGAATCTCCCAAACGCAGAGCTGTTCTTATTCCCTCCTCTGCTGGCAACTCCGACTCTAATTTCGTTATTATACTTCTAACCTTAAGACTCAGAATATTGTACCCTATTTGCCTAAAATAATCTACCGGAATTTCTAAAGTATCCTCTACTGTTATTATTCTGTACTTGCGCATGATCTCCGCAATTGTTGCAGAAAGCATACTTGTTTTACCAGAACCTCTCGGGCCTGCATATAGAATACACCTTCCCCCATCTACAAGAAAGCTTAACAAACCTGCCGCTAGTGGATTGATCATTTTATTATCAATAAACAACGGCAATGTCCATGGTTTTGATCTATGCCTCCTAAATGCAAAGGCGAGCCCTTTTGGGCTTAAATTCCTAGTTATTACACATACTCTAACCCTACCGCCTGGGGTATCCGCTTCAGTATCTAAAACTGGTTCAGCTTCATCTAGAGGTCTTCCCGACTGTAACCTGAATCTAGATGCTAATGCTTCAGCATCCTCTCTTGTTGGTATAATGTTAGTGAAGCATTCGCCAAAATCCTGGTGAGTTACTCTTATCGGTTGTGTTCCTATGGGGGCATTTATATAAATATCCTGCACTTTATCATCCGCAATTATAACCTCTAAAATTCCCAATCCTATAGTGTATCTTGTTAGAATTTCCGTTAGTTTTTCAAGACGTTGCGAGGATAGACTAACACCATATTTGTTTGCTAGATCCATAAGCAAATCACTTCCAACTTTTTCGAAGTATTCACGCGAATATTTAGTAAATTCCGCACTCATGGGCTTGTGACTTGCAAGGTTCTCTCTTGCTACACCCAAAATCATATATTGGTCTTCAGGTAACTGAAATTCGGGCGGAACTGTAAAGTAAAGATATTCAACATACTCAGGCAAGCGATAAATTCTAACTTCTATGTCCTCCCCAATATAGTAGCTATCTACTTCCTCTGCAGATGGAGGTACAGTAGCCATATAGCGAGTAAGCATAAAGTTTGGCTTTAACAGCGGGGTGAATATCTCTCTATAAATTTCCCTTCTTCCAGGAGTATACTTTCCCATGAATTTTTTAGCTTTTCGAATAAGTTTGGTATTTTCCAGATCCTTAAGCATTTTCTCCAGTATCTGAAGAAAATAATACTCACATTCCGCACATTTACCTCCCTTCTCCTCTATACTTCGATCTAGCAGTGATATTTCTCTTTTAAGTTCATAATAGGCTAATACAGGATCCTTTCTTAGAGTATCAAAAATAAGTTTTTGTAAAAACGAAGATCTTTTAGAAAGACATCTAGTGCAATCATAGGGGCATAGTTTTTCTGAAGAAAGCAGTTTATCAACTTTTAAAAATTTTTTTATTAAACTTGCGATTTCAACTAGCATAAAAGTATCTTCTGATCCATATTCATTTTCATAAGCCTCGGCTAGTATTACTCTTGTAACATCCTCATTTTCCAGAAGTTTATCTATTGTTTTTGCCATGCATATCTCATAATCTTCAAGAGATGCGCCATAGGGACATCCTAAACAATTAACTCTAAGTATTTTATCCTCTGCATCTTTTACCACCGTATAGTCACATATTTCTTTTTTTTGATAAAACATTTTAAATCCCAAATGATACTAATTTTCTTGAAACTATTTACATCCTTCGAAAAATGTTACCTAAAGAAAATGTTAATGGAGATAAGGATACTCCAGAATTCTCCTGGAGTAGCAGTTTAAAGGAAGTTGAGCGAAAACTTCAGCTTAACGAGCAGTATATCTTTAGATTAAGAAAGGATTTTGAGACTTTTAGTGAAGATTTTGTCACAACAAAAAAGCATATCCAAGCAAAGCTTGAAAGCATTACAAAAAAGCAAGTACAAATTGATGAGGAGCTAGAAAACATAAAGAAAGCCATTTCAAATATACAATCTAGATTAGAAAAGACCGTAAGAATTGAAGAATTGAGAGGGGTTAGAAGACTTGTAGAGATTTTAAATATGTTCGTATTTGGCATGACTAAAGAAGAGGGTGAGAAGTATATTAGACAGCTTGTTAAAGCTGAATCCTTTAAAGAAAGTTTCATGAGTTTGGATGAGCTGGAGAGGTGGATTGATGAAAGATTTGGTAGGGTTAATAAGGAAGAAAAGAAACCTTCTGAAATTGAAAAATTAAAGAAACGTCTTGGAGATTTAGATTCTCAAAAAAAGACATTGGAAAAGTATAGAAAAGACATAGAAAAGCATATCGAAAATGTTCATAAGATTCTTAAAAAACTAAAAAATGAAAGGTAGGAGGTGGTGTTATGCCTTTTCTTAATAAATTAAAGATAAAGAGGAGGAGGGAGGAGATAAAACCACCTTTCGAGGAAGTTGAATCATTATTAGAAGAAGGGGAGGGAGAATCCAAGGTGTTTGAAAGATTTCGAAAAAAAGGATACGCTCCTGAGAGAATTCAAGAAAGCTTAAATACAGCAAAACTAAAGTTGGGAGTAAGTGGGAAGTTGAGAAAGCATAAAATAAGAGAAGAGCCGAAACCACCATTTTCAAAAGATCTATTTGAGAAAGCTGAGGAGGGTGGAATTCCTGAAGAGTTCGAAGTTGAGGAAGCAGAAAAGGAAGTTTCTGAATCAGAAGAAATTCCTAAGAGTATTGAAAAAGAAGAACTTGATAAAATATTAAAGGATGTTGACGATATTAGAACTACTTTGAAAGACTTGAAAAATAAAGTTGATAGAAAGGAGGAAGAAGTCGAAACTATTAAAAGGGACCTTGAGAAGGCTATAGATCATATAGATTCTCTAAAAAAGAGATATTTGGAAATTTCTCAGGTAATTGAGGAAATAAAAACTTATAAAGAAGAGATTGAGGAAGTAAGAGCATTGGTAAATGATATTGAAAGCATTATGAAAGTTGCCTTACCTTCAATAATAAAGAATTTAAAGGATCTCAGAAAAGAAGTGTCTGGGGAGCTAGCAGGTAGCTAGAATAATACCAACAAATAAGCAAGAGATGCTGACAATATAAACAGTGCTATTACTACCGGTTTTCCATATTCTCCGAGAAGTATATAGAGAGGGATGAAAATTATTGAGAATACTACAATGTATTTTGCTACAAGTTCCAAAAGATATGTAAAAGAGTAATACATACACGCCGGGGAGGGGATTTGAACCCCTGCGGCGCAGAGCGCCACCGGCTCTCCAGACCGGCCCCTTAGCCAGCTCGGGCACCCCGGCTTATAAAATATATATTTAACTTTTGAAATTTATCACTTAATATTTATCAGCTACCAAATCTAATCTTAACGATACCCACATAAAATAAATTAAGAAAGAAGAAAATTGATAAGTTCAAAAGTTTCAGGTTTTAAAAACGATTTCTATATTTACTCCCTCAGGTATGTGAATTCTCATTATCTGCCTCATTACTCGTTCGTTTGGTACTACTTCAACTATTCTCTTATGTATTCTCATCTCCCACTTATCCCATGTTTCCGTGCCTCTGCCATCTGGAGCTTTCCTTGTAACTACAACTAGATGTTTCGTTGGTAGCGGTATAGGCCCTGAAACCTCCACACCAACCTTCTGCGCTATTTCCTTTATCTGCCTGCAGATTTCATCAAGCTTCTTGGGATCCGTGCCCGTAAGTTTAATTCTTGCTTTTTGCATTATTTTCTAGGCTTAACATCAATCACCATACCAGCTCCCACTGTTTCACCCATATCTCTAATAGCGAATCTTCCCAGTGGTGGAAACTCATTAACTTTCTCAATAACCATTGGTTTTATTGGCTTTAGCTTAACTATTGCTATATCACCAGCTTTCAGGAAATCCGGATTTTCCTCAACAGTTTGACCAGTTCTTGGATCGATCTTCTTAACTAATTCAACAAAGGTGCATGCAACAGTTGCAGTATGTGCGTGAAATACTGGAGTATAACCAGTTGTTATCGCAGAGGGATGTCTTAGGATAACTACCTGCGCAGTAAATTCCTCCGCAACCGTCGGTGGATTATCTGGATGACCTGCAACATCTCCGCGCTTTATATCTTTCTTTGCAACACCCCTAACATTGAACCCTATGTTATCCCCTGGTTCAGCAACATTAATGGGCTCATGGTGCATCTCTATGCTTTTAACTTCACCTTGAACTCCAGCAGGCTCGAATATCACTGAATCACCAACTTTTAAAGTTCCCGTTTCAACTCTTCCTACTGGCACGGTACCAACTCCAGTAATTGAATAAACATCCTGAATTGGGATCCTTAAAGGCTTGTTCACTGGTTTTTCGGGAGGTTTGAAGGTATTTAAAGCTTCAATTAATATAGGACCATCGTACCATCCCATCTTATCGCCTCTTGTCGTTATGTTCTCCGCAGTAACCCAGGCAGCAGTTGGTATGAACGGTATCTTGTTAGTATCATAACCTATTGGTTTTAATAGCTCAACTACCTGTTCTTTGACTTTTTCATAAGCATTTTTATCATAATTCACCAAATCCATTTTGTTTATTGTCACAATCAATTGCTGAATACCTAATGTTTTAGCAAGCCATGCATGTTCTTTTGTTTGCGGCATTACACCATCCTTAGCATCTACTACAAGCACAGCAGCATCTGCTTGACTTGCTCCTGTAATCATGTTCTTAACAAAGTCTCTGTGACCTGGCGCATCAATTATTGTAAAGTAATACTTGTCTGTTTCAAACTTTCTGTGAGCAACATCAATCGTTAGCCCTCTTTCCCTTTCATCTCTTAGCCTATCGCAAATAAATGCGAAAGCAAATGTTTCTTTGCCAAGCTTCTTTGCTTCTTCTTCAGCTTTCTTCATCTCTCTTTCATCAATAGCTTTCATTTCCCATAGTAATCTGCCTATTGTTGTTGATTTTCCATGATCTACATGCCCTATAAATACCAAGTTAAGGTGAGGCTTCTTTTTCTCTGCCATCTTTCATCACCCACTTTTGTTTAACAATTAAATAAAGCATGACTATTTAAAACTTATGTTTCTTGCTCCTCCTCAAGAGGCAATCCCTTTCTTTTCCTTATATTTATTATCACATCACCAACCAATTCGTTAGGTACTCTCTCAAATCCAGCGTTTTCAGTAGACCATAATACTCTTCCCTCAGTAGCACTTCGTATTGCTCCTGCAAATCCGAACATTTCAGCTATAGGTGCCTTCGCTAAAATTTCAACTAAGTCGCCCTCTTGCTCCATATTCAATATTTGACCTCTCCTACTCTGTATTTCTCTTGTAACAGCCCCAAGGAAATCTTCAGGAACTTTTATATGAATATTTTGTATTGGTTCGAGCAATGTAGGATTTGCCTGCTTCATAGCTCCGTGTATTGCTCCTTTAACCGCAGGTAACACCTGAGCTGGGCCTCTATGCACGGCATCTTCATGCAATACACAATCAACAAGCTTAACCTTAACTTTAGCAACCTTTTCTTGAGCCAAAGGCCCTTTATCAACCGCATTCTCAAAACCTTCAATAATCAATTCCATGGTTTCCCTTAAATGCTGAATACCCTTTGTCATATCAATTAAAACATTTGTACCATGCACACAAACAACATTCTTTGCCTCTTCTCTTGGCATATCTCCTTCAACAAACTTTCTCCACATTTCCTTTCTTTTTATTTTACCTTGAGGAATCTCCCCATTTATTATCATATTATAAATGCCATCCTCTAGAGGTTCGACAGTAATATAAAATTTATTATGCTTATTCGGCGACTTGCCCTCAACTACATTACTTTTGCCGAGAACAGTTTCTCTGTAAACAACAATTGGTTCAGATGTTTTAATATCAAGTTTCTTATCTCTCCTAAGTTTGTGTTCAATAATTTCTAAATGCAGTTCGCCCATACCTGAAATTTTGTATTCTCCTGTTTCCTCATCGATTTCAACTCTAACACTAGGATCCTCCTTAGCTACTGATTTTAATGCTTCAATAAGCTTTGCAAGATCCCTTGGGTTTACCGGTTCAACGGTTTTTGTTATTACTGGCTCAGAAATTCTCAAACTTTCAAATGGCGTTATATTCTCGCTTGATATGGTCTCACCAGCTGAAATTCCTTTTAAACCAAGTAAAGCAACAATGTTACCAGCAGGAATTTCATCTACTGCAACACGCTCAGGGCCCATGTAAAGAGAAACCTGTTGTATCTTACCCACTCTTCTTGAATTTATCATATAAACATCGATACCTGGTTTAGCTACACCACTAAATACTCTGCCAATAGCAACTTCTCCAGCGTGAGGGTCTACAATTACTTTAGTTGTCATTATAACAAGTTTGCCTTTACTGTCGCACTCCTCCATGTCTTTAGCAACGTCAGAATTTTTGTCACCAGCCCAAATTACGGGTATTCTGTATTTTTGAGCTTTTAAAGGATTCGGCAGGTGTTTAATAACGGAGTCAAGAACAACTTTGCAAAGAGGTGCCTCTCTAAACAATTTTACTTCATCTCCCTGCTGATAAGCACTAATTATGTCTTTAAAGGATATTCCAACTTTTTGCATGTATGGCATGCTCAAAGCCCATTTATGATATGCGGAGCCAAACATAACGCTGCCATCCTGCACTTTAACTTGCCACTCCTCTGCTTTCATTTTACAAATTAGCTCGTTAATCTCAGAAATGATTTCAAGAAAGCGATTTTGCATTTCTTTGGGAGTTAGCTTAAGCTCCTTAATAAGCCTATCAACCTTGTTAATAAACAATATAGGCTTAACCTTTTCTTGCAATGCTTGCCTTAAAACAGTCTCCGTTTGAGGCATAACTCCTTCCACAGAACAAACAACAATTATAACACCATCCACAGCACGCATCGCTCTAACAACTTCAGAGCCAAAATCTACATGGCCAGGAGTATCTATCAAATTAATTAAATACTCCTGCCCATCGTAGTTATGAACGAGCGTTATATTAGCGGCTTGAATTGTTATTCCGCGCTTCTTTTCAAGTTCATCAAAGTCAAGATATAGTTGCTTACCTGCTAAATCTTCGGAAATAATACCAGCATCCGCAAGCAAAGAATCGCTTAGCGTTGTTTTACCATGATCAACGTGAGCAACAATACCAATATTTCTTATTCTTTCCGGTTGATACATCAACTTCCTAACCTTTGCTATAAATTCCTCTCGTCTCCCCATTTTTTAATAAATACTTAAAAGTTAAGCACTTCCTATTTAAATCTTCTTTATCAAATATGAGCCTGTCAACCTACAATAATTTCCTAAGGTCAAAAAGTTAATAAGAGGGTAAAGCCCCCTATTATTTTTGGCAAAACTGGCAAAAAAAGGGTGATAACAATGCAAGCAGCAAGCACTTGAATTATTATTTGCAAAACTATTTAAAAATAATTACATCGATATAAAAACAAAGATAAGGCTTGCCTGCTTTATTATCTAGGTCTATCATTACGCAAAGCAAAGAAGTTATTTTAATCCAAAGAAAAAGAAGCGCAAAGTGATTGCAATAGACGAAACAAAAATTTACGGTTTTTACGTTTTTGCTGCGATTGATGTTAATAGCAACGAAATAATTGCAACATATGCAAGTAAAGGGCGCAGCAGCCTGGATGCTTTGATTTTTATGAAAAAAGTTTTAAAAGCTTGATCGATAAACCAGAATTAATTCTCTGCGATAAGGGGAAATGGTATAGTTATGCTTTTGAAAGATTGGGATTAAACTATAAGCATGAAAAATTTGGTTTAAGGAATGCAATTGAAAGGTGGTTTTTCTTGTTGAAGCATAGAACTAAGAGGTTTTACAATTGTTTTCATGCTAATAACCTTACTGGGAAATTTAAAGCTGTTTATGAATTTTGTTTGAGTTTTGCAGCACTGTATAATGGTTTGATTGGGAGGTGGTTAAGTTGACAAGCTGCAAATATTGCTAATAATCCTCACTAAGGCTAGAAAAGGTTAAAAATTTAACAATAACAATATCTAATCTTCTAAAATTCTCAAAAATTCCCTAAAGGAACCCAATTTACTCATTTTCTCTATTGAAAAGTCTTTTAATTTACAATATTTTATTCTACCCTTTATTTTCAATATTTCCTTTAATTTCTTCTTAGGATTTTCACAATTTTCTGCATCTTTAATATAATTTGCAAGTATCCATGTCTCTAACTCTCTTTTAATAATGATGAAAAAATCAGCAGATTCTATACTCCTTCTTATTTCTTCATCGCCTTCTAATCCTTTCTCATCTGCTAAAATAAGGGTATTTTTGAAAGAATAACCATATGCATTTTCAAGCATTCTCCTAAACTTTTTCCAGCTTTTAAAATTGCCAATTCCCCCTATTTCCTTAATAAGAATCCTTTTCTTAACTTCAAGCAAAGGCAATATTTTTCTTTCAAGGATATGTTTATCCTTTTTTCCTTCAACAAGAATGAGGAGGTCAAATTCATGTTGCATAGAGCAACAACCTCTCTCTTTCAAGGAATTCCTTTACTTCTACTTCCTCCTTAAACTTCAATATTTTACCTTCAGAAATACCTAATATTTCCTCTGTCTTAAAATACTTTAAAACAAACGGATTATGAGTTGTTATCAAAACCTTTGCTGGAGCTTCCTTTATAATTTCACATAAAATATCTAGTAAGCCAACATGCATATGAATCTCTGGCTCTTCAATAACTATAAATCCTTCTATAGTTTCTAAAGCTGTTGTATAGAAAAGAAATCTTAGAAAGCCATCAGATTCCCTTCTTATATCAATTTCTTTTCCATTCTTCAAGCTCTTAAGCAACATCTTATGATTTATAATCTCAAATTTTAAATCATCTATTTCAAAAACCTCGATCATTATAGCCCTTATATCATCAAATTTTTCTATATTGGATAAATACAAGTGATGAAGAAACGATATAAGATTCGAACCATCTTCTATTAATTCCTTTTTCTCCCATACCCATCCAGAGTCTTTAATCCTGTCTTCATTAGGTCTTAAAACGTAAGTTTTATCTAAGAAGCTGCAAATTTTTGCTAATTCCTCGTATTTTTGAAGCTTTTTCCCTATTTCGGAATAAGGATCTTTCATATACCAGAGAAAACTTTGATTCTCATCAATTTTAAATTCCTTATCCTTTATTTTAAGCAAAGAACCGCTCCTTTTAACAATTTCTGAAAATTCTTCTATAAGCTTATACTCAAGATCAAATTCTCCAAACTTTACGTTATAATTTTCAAAAGAAATTTCCAAATGTTTTTCTCTCACTGGTATTAAGTCATAAACATCTTTATTACTTGGAAATAATTTCCCCTTTATACTTCCTTCCACCAAATTCTTAAGAAATTCTATTCCTAAAGTTAACATTGTTTTTCCAGCCCTATTTCTTCCTATAACAATAACTTTATCTTTAATCTCTAAACAAGCTTCAGAAAGATTGCCAAATTTTTGATAAATTATTTTCATCAGCGTGAAGATGCAGCTATTCTCTCAATCTCTTCCTTTTTAGCTACCGAGTAGCAACGCGTGTCATAATTTGCTGCTGCTATTATTTCATCCGCTAATGCCTCCCATATAGATTTCCTTCTTTTAAACGCTCTCTGGGCTGCTCCATGCGTTATAAATCTCAAAGCTAAATCTACCCTTCGCAACGGTGCAGTATCTACAGCCTTTTGAACGATTATACCACCTTGCCTAAATCTTGTTATTTCTTCCCTTACAGCGCAGTTCTCAATAGCCCTCACAAGCACCTGTATAGGATTTTCCTTTGTTCTTTTCTCAATCAATTCAAAAGCCTTCATAACAAATTTTAAAGCCTTTAGCTTCCTACCACAATCTCTGCCAGATGTCTTTATATGCTTGTCAGTATCCTTAGAATGACCAGTAACCATTAATTTATTCGCAAGCCTCTCAACTATGTGATATTTCTCTTTACCAAACCTTTTATTCGCAAGCCTACCCCCATTATGCAAGACAACTCTCAGCTCTAGATTAATATAAGGCTTCAGTCCAGGATCGCTTACAACAACATCTCTACAGCTCCATTTTCCAAATACTTTCAAATCTAGAGTCATCTTCTGGGTTTCTCCTTTCTTCCCGTCCTTAGCTCCTCTAATGCAATATCATTAACTTTAACAACTTTATATCTAACTCCCGGAATATCACCAACAGGGCCGCCCATCGCTCCACCAATACCTTCAATTATAACCTCGTCATGCTCGTCAATGAAATTAATAGCCCCATCTTTTGGTGCAAATGCTGTAACAATCCTACCATTTTTAACTAATTGGAGTTTTACGCATTTACGTATTGCCGAATTAGGCTGTTTTGCCTCAAGTCCTACTTTTTCTAATACAATTCCTCTAGCCTGAGGTGCTCCCTCTAAAGGATCAAATCTTTCCTTAGATCTAAGCATTCTCTTCTTATAACGCTTATCACTCCACTTAAATCTCCTTCTAACCTGTCTTAGCTTCCTTGCTGCAAACATACCATTTGGCTTGCTCATCTTATCAGCACCTCATCAATATCATGATGTCTTTGTAGTATTCTTTTTATTAGATTTATATTTTTTCCATTTTTACCGATGACCATTGCGCGCTCTTGTGAATTCCATAACCTAATAATTGCTATTTTTTTGCCCTTGCTATTTATTACATTAACATCTCTAGGAGCGATGGGATAGAGCATATTTACTATGAATTTTTTAGGATCCTTCGAATACTCGAATACTTTAATGCGCTTATTAATTAAATTTCTTACATTTCTTATATTCATACCACCCTTTCCAATAGCAAGTCCCATATCACCACTTTTTACTATAAAAACTACTATATCATCATCCACTATACAATCCTCTACCCTCGCTCCAGTTAAATTTTCAAAAAGTGCTAAATACCTAATACTTTCCGTATTAAGCCTTAATGTAGGCACTTTTCACTGTTCCTCCCTACTACTTCTAATATTCTTGACTCACCGGGATCTTCTATTGTAAGTACTGATACAGGGAAAGGTTTCTTACAGAGGCTTGCCAACTCCTTATTATTACCCTTAAACTTATATATTGGTGTTTCTGTAAGAGATGCATAATATTCAATATCCTTTCTAATATTTTCAGGGCAGTTATTCGCTATTATTAATAATTTTGCTTTACCAAGCTTTAAAAGCTTTATTGCACTATTTGATCCTAACTTTACTTTCCCAGTTTCCATCGCCAACTTTAATTGCGTTTCAAGGTTCATTTCTCTTCATTCTTAATTCTGTTATTCCTGTTCCTATTGGAGCTACCTTACCGACTATTATACTTTCAATGACACCATCAAGGTGGTCAATTTCGCCTCTCGCGCTTGCATTAAATAAATGCTTAACGGTTTCTTCAAAACTCGCTCTTGCCAGAACGTTTGCTTTCTCACCGGCTACACCATGCCTACCTATACCCTTTATAACACCATCAAAAGTCATAATGTCCGCAACAAGCATAATATGCCTTACATCTACCGTCAATCCTGCATCCTCCAATGTAGCCATAGCCTCATTTATTATAGCATTTCTCGCTGCCTCAATACCAAGGACATCTGCAATTTCAAAAATATCATTGCTTATTGTTCTAGTCGGATCTATACCTTTAATATTCAAAACCTTTGCAAGATTCGTACCACTCGTATAAATAACATATTCTCCATTCTCCTCCAAAATAATAACATGCTTTATCCCCCTTATACCTTTTATGAATGTGTTTTTCAGCTTATCTTTAATTTTAAATAAGTCAGAGACAGTAGCATTTTTCTTGCTGATAACTATTTTATTACCTTCAACTTTAACATTAATTTTTTGAATCTTCCTAATAGCTTTAAGAACAGCTTCCCTATCAATTTCCCTTCTCTTTATTTCGTCTTCATCTAGCCTAACAACAACATTCATACCAACTAAGTCTATCGAAATTTCCTCCGCAATCTTCTCAAGCGTAGTCTCCCTAATCTTATTGGCAATTTTTCTCGCCATTTTTCTATCCTTTTTGTATTTCTCACTAAGATAAATTTTCATTTGAGGGGTTTTAGGCGTTTTCTTAGCATCGACAATTTCTATTAACCTTGGCAAACCTCTTGTAATCTCCATAGCTGCTCCAGCATAGTGCTTAGTTCTCATCATCATTTGCGTTCCTGGCTCACCTATGCTTTGAGCAGCAACAACACCAACTGCCTCTCCAGGTTCAACTTTTGACCTTTCGTATTCAAAAATAATCCTATCTACAATCCTTCTGATCACATCCTCATCCTTTATTTTTCTTTTCTTTATACTCTCCTCTAATTCTTCAATAATATTTATTGGCAATTCTATTCCTTTGCTTGAAATATACTCCCTTACATTCATTTCTCTCTATTCAATACTTCATCAATAATTTTATCTACATTAACATTTTTGCCCCAATCGCTTTTAGTGACATCTATCCCATCCTCGCCATATTCAAATTGTATAATTCTACCCTTATTATCTCTTACAGTACCGTCATATTCAACCTTTAAATCCTGCAGTGCATTGATAAGCCTCCTTTGCATGTAACCGCTTTTAGGAGTTCTCATCGCTGTATCCGTAAGACTTTCCCTTCCACCCATCGCGTGGAAGAAGAACTCTTCAGGAGTCATCCCTCGCTTATAGCTTGAATAGACGAAACCTCTTGCCTTTGCACCAATATCTCCTTCCTTAAAATGAGGAAGGGTTCTATTCCTGTAACCTCTTGATATTCTTCTGCCTCTTATAGCTTGCTGCCCTATACATGCGGCTATTTGTGTAATATTAAGCAAACTTCCTCTCGCACCAGTCTTAGCCATTATAACAGATGCTATGTATTGTTTTAGGTATTTTAGCGCGATTTTACCAGCTTCATCCCTACCCTCATTCAAAGCGTTCATTATCAGCTCTTCAACCGTTTCTTCAAGAGTTCTTCCAGGCAAAGGCTCAAGTTCTCCGCTATTATATTTCCTTATAATTTCCATAACCTTTTCCTCAACTTTTCTAAAGTGTTTCTCCAGTTGGGTTAACGCTTCTTCAGGCAAATCCTCATCGTCAATTCCTACAGTAAAGCCATGCATATCTAGGTATGTTATTGCCAACTTTGTAACAGAATTAAGGAATTTTTTAGCTTCCTCCTCACCATATTTCCTAATTATTTCATCAAGCAAGATTCCAGAAAATGCTCCTATAGATTTGTCATCGATTACTCCCTTGATTAATTTTCCATCCTTTATTACCACATACGCATCATAAGGACAATTCTCACCTTTACATTCGCTGCATTTATTACAAACTTTTGCTTTGTATCTTAAATTAATACCACTAGGAATGAGCATACTAAATACTTCTTTACCCGTCCATTCTTCCTTACCATCATCAATCTTGACCCCCGCAGCCATAAGTAATTGTTGGGCCTCTTCCTTGCTGAACTTTCTATCCTTCATTGTTAATAAGTAACAACCAGTAACATGGTCATGTAAGCATCCTATTATAGGCCCACCAAATCTTGGACTCCTTAAATGTTTTTGAACAGCAAGCAATAATCTAGCTTCCGCTCTTGCCTCCTCAGTTTGAGGAACATGCAAATTCATCTCATCCCCATCAAAATCTGCATTAAAGGGTGGACAAACAGTGAGGTTTAACCTAAATGTTTTGTAAGGCATAATTCTCGCTCTATGCGCCATTATACTCATCCTATGTAAGGAAGGTTGCCTATTAAACAGAACAATATCACCATTCATCAGGTGCCTCTCTACAATATATCCAGGCTCAATTTCGCTCACAATCTCCTCTTTATTTTCCTCAGTAATTTTCTTGCGCCTACCATCGCTCCTTATAACATAATTTGCACCAGGCCACTTATCAGGACCGTTGAGAATCAATTTTTTCAATTTTTCAATATTATACTCGTTAACTCTCTCCGGTACTGTTAACTCCTTGGCAATACTTTCCGGCACACCAACCTCATCGATATCTATTTTCGGATCTGGGCTAATAACAGTTCTTGCTGAAAAATCGACACGTTTACCAGCCAGACTATGTCTAAATCTCCCTTCCTTACCCTTCAACCTCTGAGCGATTGTTTTTAATGGCCTGCCCGAGCGATGTCTTGCTACTGGAATACCAGGGGATTCGTTATCAATATAGGTAGTTATGTGATATTGCACCAGCTCCCACTGATCCTCAATTATTGGTCTTGGAGCATTCGCTTCGATATTTTCAGCAAGCCTCAAATTTAACCTTAGAATATCCACAAGCTTATGAGTTAGATCATCCTCACTTCTTTCACCAGTTTCAAGGGTAATTGAAGGTCTAACGGTTGCTGGAGGAATAGGCAAAACTGTTAATATCATCCATTCCGGTCTTACCTTCTTTGGGTCTAAGCCAAGAACATCCAAATGTTCATCAGGAATTTTCTCAAATCTTTCTCTTATTTCATCAGGCCAAAGCCTGCGCTTACCCTCATAGTAATAGTGCGGTTTATCAAATCTTATTTCAATCTGCTCAGCACCGCAATGAGGACACTTCTTAACAGCTTCTGTCAGCTGATAAACATGTTCCGCAAACTTCTCTCTATCCGAGGGTGTCTTTATTCGCTCCTTTAGCTTTTTAATCTTATTCTCCGGCAATAAAACCCTACCACACTCCCTACAAATGCTACAAAGAATTCTATAAACTATTTTAGCAAATCCAACATGAACAACTGGCTTAGCTAGCTCTATATGACCAAAATGTCCAGGACATTCCCTTATTCTGCCGCCACATGTTGCACATCTTAATCCTGGGTCAACAACACCAAGCCTTAAATCCATCAATCCCCCTTTTATCGGATAACCGTCAGCATCGTGTGTATCTGGAACAGTAATCTTAGCTACGCTCATCTTTCTTATCATATCAGGAGATAACAACCTGAAGTCTATGCACGCTACTTCCTTCATTCTATTTCACTCAAAATCAATTTTGGATATACACATGCAGATTTTAGCTCATCAAGCAAGAGTTTAAAGGCATAGGCCATCTCAACAAAGTGAACATCGGCTTTATCACCACAGAGTGGGCAGATAGCTACATCCCTTCTCTTATCATATATAGCTACCATACCACAGTTTGCGCATACAGGTACAGTCGTTTTATCAGATTCCTCCAACAACCTTTCTTTAAGCAATAAGGCAGCGCCGTGTCCTACAAAGCAATCTTTTTCCATCTCACCAAGCCTCAATCCGCCCTCTCTTGCCTTACCCTCCGTAGGTTGTCTTGTCAACACCTGAATAGGACCTCTTGATCTTGCCCTAATCTTGTCTGAAACAATATGCTTAAGCTTCTCATAGTAGCAGATTCCTATAAAAATTTCTACCTCATACATTCTGCCGGTTCTTCCATCGATCATAACTTCTTTACCGTTACTCTTAAATCCAAGATCCTTAAGTAACTTTCTTAAATCTCCCTCTTTCTTACCGCCAAATGGTGTAGCATCTATAAATTTACCTTGCAACGCTGCAACTTTACCTGCAAGCATCTCAATTAGATGGGCAATCGTCATTCTGCTCGGTATGGCGTGAGGATTTATGATTATGTCAGGAACTATACCTGAAACTGTAAAAGGCATATCCTCCTCAGGCACTATTAGGCCAATAACACCTTTTTGTCCATGCCTACTTGCAAATTTATCACCAAGCTCAGGAACTTTTGAGGATCTTACTTTAACTTTAACAAGCCTATCCCCCTCAAGATTTTGGGAAATCATAACGGTATCAACAATACCCTCCTCCCCAGGCTTTATAGCTTCAGAACTCTCCCTTCTTTTCTCAGCAATCGTTAGCTCCTCAATAGCTTCAAGAAATCTTGGTGGAGATGTTTTACCTATAACAACATCGCCAGTTTCAACTTCAAACTCCACTTCCGCTAAACCATCCTCCCCCAAAGCCCTATAAGCCTTTTCAGACCTATAACCCCTCACATCCTTCTCTGGTATGCAAACTTTGTCTTGCTGACCACCTGGATATCTTATCTCCTCAGTCTTATAGCATCTAAATGACGTACTTCTACCAGCACCACGCTCTATGCTTGCTTTATTAAATATTAGAGCATCCTCCATGTTATACCCCTCATAACTAAGCACAGCAATAACCAAATTTTGGCCTGCTGGTCTATTAGAATAGTTAGCAACCTCAACGCCTTTAGTTTTGATCAAAGGAACTTGAGGATAATGCAGAATATGGCGTTGGGTATCCATTCTTATCAGATAATTGCTAGCGTACAAACCAATAGCCTGTTTTGTCATATTTGCACCAATGCTTACTCTCGATGCCTGATTATGTTGCAGGTAAGGAACTAAATTTGCGCAAATCCCAAATATTGTGCAGGGATCAATTTCTAGATGAGTATGTTCCTCGGTAACATCTTCAGGCCTCATAGCAATATACGCATTTTCCTCTTCCTCAGCATCCAAATATTCAATAATTCCCTGATTTATAAGATCACTCCACTTCAATTCGTTGCTCTTAAGCAATGCCAAATGCTCAACCGTTAACTTTGGTTTTCCATTCTCAACAATAATTAACGGCCTTATAACTCTACCAGCATCGGTATTTACATGAATTTCATCAGTATCCTTGTAGTATGCGATAGTTACTTGATAATCTATCTCTCCCCTCCTTCTCAACTCCCTGAACTCTTTTACCAACTCCTCAGGATTACTGCAGGTCCCTATCAGCTTGCCATTAAGATATACATACGTCATTTTTGCAATGGTTTTACACCTAACTTAAATAAAATATTTTGCACATACCTCTCGTTGACACCTGTTGTAACCTCAGCCAAAATTGATAAATTCTTTATCAAACCTATATTTGAACCCTCAGGCGTTTCATTTGGGCAAAGCTTCCCAAAATGTGTAGCATGCAAATCCCTGGCCTCAAAATGCGGCTGAGTTTTGCTTAATAAAGATCTTACCCTCCTTAAATGGCTTAAAAAGCTCATTATGTTTTGCCTATCTAAGTGCTGGCTTATTCCTTGCCTTCCTCCAACCCATTCACCAGTAGCCATTGCATGTTCTATACGCTCAGTTAAGAAGCTTGATCTTATCGCAGTTCTTAACCCTATTTCCCTTTCACGTCTGCTAACTTTCTCAAAGAAATATACAGTATTAGCAACTAATCCTCTAAAAGCTACCCTAAATAAATCCTCAAGCAAATCGCCAGCAAGCCTTAAACGTTTGTTTGCATAATGATCCTTATCATCTGGCGAAATTTTTCCTTGCACTAATTTTATAACCTTTTCAGCCATTCTCCCTAAGAAATAAGCTTTAGCAATTCTATCCCCTGGTGTTGCGCCCATATGTGGCAACAGTGCATTATCAAGCAATTGTTCAGCTCTAGCAATTCTTTGATCCTTTGGCTGACCTATTGCAACTCTTCTACCAATATAATCTATTGCCTCAATTCTATCCTCAATTTCGGCAAATTCCTCAAGTTGTAAGTATAACTCAGCCTGTATTTCAAGATCCTGAGAAACTGCGTTAACAATATCAACATCTTTCTCCAAACCTAAGGCCTTCATTACAACAACAAAAGGTATCTCCTTTGTTAAAGGCGGGAAGTTAACAAATAACTCCCCTTCTCCCCTCCTTATTACACTAACTGGTCTCCTATACCAACCTCTGGCTGAGAATACCTTAGCAACATAGCCAGTACCTGTCTTTGCTTCCTCAACCATAATTCTGTTGCTTGCTAAATCCTCAACTAAAACTAAAACTCTTTCCGTACCATTAATTATAAAATATCCACCTGGATCATCGGGATCTTCGCCAAGCTCTACAAGTCTTCTTCTTGGTAATTTATATAGATGGCAAACCTTTGATTTTACCATAATTGGCAATTTGCCTATTACAACCTCCTCATGTTCCTCCTCAATTTCACCCCTGCAAACAGAAACTTCAAGATGTATTGGAGAAGCGTAGGTTATATCCCTGAGCCTTGCCTCCATAGGGTAAATCTCTCTTGTTTCGCCATCCGCTTCCCTAATACTTGGCTTACCAAGCCAGATTCTACCAAATCTAAGCTCAATATCTAAAGGTTCTATTTTGACAGAACCAACTTCATTAACAATTTCCTGCAATTTCCTATCAACAAATTGGTTAAAGGATTTTATATGATGATCCACTAAACTTCTCTCCTTAAAAAATGCATCAATCAATATCTTGTAATCCATGTAGTTGCACCCACCTCCTTTGTGATGGCAGATGAGTAGATGATAATGATAATTGCTAAAGAAGTATTTAAATGTTTAATTTACTTATAGGATACTGTCCAAATAACAACCAAAATCAACTAGTTAACCATAAATAGCAGGGCGAGATTCTTAATTTTTGGATGTAGTAAAGCATGCTACAAGCCTCATTCACGCAAATCCCCTTCTATATAATATATGCAAGCAAGTACTTCAACTAACAAAGTGCCACTAGAAATAAAAATCTTGGCAATAATTGACTATGCAATTATATTTTCATCATGCAGAAAATACGCTAAAAAGTTAAGCATGATTTGCAAAGTTAGTAAATCATCAGTAAATTACTGGGTTAGAAAATTTGCTAAGCATTTAAGCTTTGCGAAGCAAGTAAAGGAATTTAAAAAATTGCGGTGGACGAGACAAAAAGTAAGTTTGAGTTTTATTATGAATATTGAAGGTGAGTTGTTTGGACAGTATCCTTATAGGAGCCTGTCAACCTATTACCTCCTACATAAAACAGTTATACAATGCTGAAAACTCATGCGAAATTCATAACTACACTAAAACTTACCAAAAAAGCTTTTAGCACGAAAATAAGAAAAACTATCTTTCACTTGCATTTTGATTATCTCTTTTGCCAAAATTATTGCAAATAAGAACTTAAATCAACTAGCTAACTATTACGCTAAGGCAGAGTTTATCAATTGTTGATTATACTAAGCAAACCACACCTTTGCTTGCTCAGTTTCTGCAAGAGGACCTTGAGGTATATCTGGCCCCTCCTCTTTAGGAATAACACAAACTTTATCTGTTAATACTAAGCCATAGTTCTCGTATAATGCTCCAATTTCATCTTGAGAAAGAGTCTTATTGAATAGTTTCACTTCATCTATGATAATTCCCTGAGCAAAATTACCATAACCACAACCGCAACCTCCATTAAAGTATATAAGTTTTATATTTGGAATATTTCCCGTGATATCTCCAACAACCTCACACTCCCTATCTCTGCAAAGTAGAGAACTTGTTGACTTGCTTAATGCATAGAAATGCCAATCGGTATCATCTACATTAAATTTAGATAGCTTATAATTGGACCCACATATACTATCACCGTAATCCGTTTGTCCCAAATTATCTTCAAGATCACCATTAGATGCGTCTTCAGCACACATAAAAGTACCACCAACATCTGACGTGTCAGGTAATTTAAACCAAAGCACATATGAAACACCTTTTCCAATTCCAGTTCCAAAGCTAGTACCTATCCATCCATGGCCATGGAACTTATAGGCATAACCATATTTCCCTTCAACCCATTCACCAACATGAGGACCACTTACTACATAAATATTATGACCCTGTCCGGTGAGATCATATGAAACTGTACCAGAACCTTCATCGAAACTCCAAGCTGCAATTAATCCATCAATAACCTGTAAACATACTCTATTAGCATTGCTCAAACTACTCGCCTTCCCATTCCCATAATACATATAAATCCTTGCCCCGCTAGGCGCAAGCTTATTAAGCTTTACATAAATCAAAGCAAACTTCTGGCTTTCATTATAAACCGCAACGTAATAATCAAGCAAATTTCCAAGCTCATCAACAAACCTCAAATCCTGCAAATTATTTGATTTCTCAAAATCAAAATTGCTCTCATTCAAAACAACCTCAACAATTGCATTTTCAACTTCTTGCTTAGTACCTTTAACATCAATAACACGCATATAATTCCAATTTGCAAAATTCATGTTCCAATTATCATTAAACATTGCAGTGAAAACTCTTGAAGCTTGAGCATTGCTCCCAACAACCTTAATAGCAATGCTATCTCCAGGGCTTATACTTTCAAGCTTTAGATTCTCAAGCTTAATTTCCTTACTTTCCTTTGGTTTAATGCTTAAAACCTTATTCTCAGGAATGTTGCTAACATAAATTTTAACATTCGTTGCAGTTACAGTTCCAGTATTTCTCACGCTTAAATAAATACCATCTGGTTTTACATACAATCCAGTAATTTCAAGATATGCTTGCCCCTTTGCCATCTCTCCAATAACACCACCAGTTTTTTCACCAACAACACCTGCCTGAGCTTTATACCATTTGTAAATAG
>Ga0190367_1000547_pt1 | contig 26735 bp, 36 predicted proteins | sample 4872181011_MG_FD_171838 | JGI IMG/M metagenome (GOLD analysis project Ga0190367, IMG submission 171838) | Hydrothermal vent microbial mat bacterial communities from Southern Trench, Guaymas Basin, Mexico - 4872-18-10-11_MG | ecosystem: Environmental > Aquatic > Marine > Hydrothermal vents >...
GAATTAGAATTGATGGGTGTTAAAAGAACTGATGAACTTATCCCTCTATTCGCTTTGAATATAGCCCTAGAAGAAGGTTACTCAAGAGAACAAGTATTAGAGATAGCAAAATCTCTTTATGAGCAGAAAAAGAAAAAAAGAGCTAAAAAGATATATACAATTGTTGGTGTAGGGTTAGGAGTTTTACTATTAGGCACTATAGGTTTAGTAATATATACTGAGAAAAAGAAATAAAAAAGGCAATAAAAATGGCCCGTAAAGAACCATTATATTGCAGAGAAGTAATAGAATTAGCGGAAAATTTTGACCCCAGATCATTCAGGGTCAAAACTGTAACTGATAAAGAAGGTAATATAAAGGCAAAATTAATAATTGGGTGTCCTTTAGGACTTTGGGATGATAAAAGAAAAGAATGTTGCTTGAAAAGAGATCCAGAAACAGGTCGTTGTATAAGAGGTGGAACTAGAGTAGTTAGCATTTTACATTTTTATCATAAAGGTTATTGTCCACCAGGGGAATATGCAATCATAAATAGAAAATACACTCATGGTAAAATAGTTCCATTCACTAAAGAAAAGTTTTTAGAATATAAAAGGAAATATTTAGAAGAGTATAGAAAAAAAATAGCTAAAATTTTAGAAAAAGAGAAGGCAGAAGAGAAAGAGGTTGCTTCTTTAGATGCGGCTCTGTATAGTTTATTAGGGAAATAAAATGAAAGATATGATAATTAAAATAGCTCCTAAAGAAAAAATCACAGGTGAAGAATTTTATAAATATCTAATCAATATGGCAAACAAATTGGTTTATGTTAGAAGATTATATAAATCCAATCCAGCTAGATTTTCTCAAGAGGCAAGATTAAGTCTTATAAGAGCTATCAGAGATTATAATAATTTGGCTTTGGATTTTAGATTATGGCTCAAAAGAGAAAAAAATAAAGAAATACCTGTTCCTTTAGTTTGTTCTTTACCAGAGTCATGTGAATATAGAATTATAGGAGAATTGCCACCAATCTTTTATAAAACTATAAAAGAGATAGAAGAGGAGCAAAAGAAGAAAAAAGGTAGCACAATAACTAAAAGCACTGAAGAGCCACAAGGTTATATTATTACTGAAGAGTTCGGATTGGCTCCAGTGTTGTTAACATTAATACCAGCTTTTGTTACGCTTATCAAAGTATTTGCAGTCTCTTTAGTTGTTTATTTTGTTGCTACATATTTGATTGATCGCCTTACTGTAACTTCTAGTGTTGTTCAGGAAGCATATAATAGAATCAATAAGGAGATAGAAGAAATACTAGACAAATGTGAAGCTGGTGAGTTATCTCCAGAAGAATGTGCAGTTCAATTGGACTTAGTAAAAAAAGCAAAAGAAACGTTTGGAGTTAAATTAGAAAAAGGAGGTTTATTAGAGAATTTATTAGGGGAAGAGACCTGCAAAGTTATAAATTGGGCTGTATTAATACCTATTATTGGCGGGTCTGCTTTAGGACTTGGGGCAGGCATATATTATCTAGTAAAATTATTTAAACAAAAGAGAAAATAGAAAGGAGGGTAGCTATGGGGAAGTATAGAGTATGTATAGCATGGAAAGAGACACCAGCAGGTCGCCGTTGTGCCAAGTATAAACCTTTGTATGGTATAGAAGAGGTAGAAGATTTTGAAGATTATGAAGGATTAGAAGGACGTTATCGTCGTTGTGTCGCTTATAAAATGACTAGAGGTGGGTTACGCTGTGCTAAATATGAACCTCTTTATGGTGCAGAAATAAGTGATTTAGCAGACGCTATGGACAATATGGCTGGTTATTATAGAAAATGTATCAGATATAAAATGACCCCTGCTGGTCGTCGTTGTGCTGAATATGTAAGATTGAGAGGTGTGGATATGTTAGAAGGAGAAATACAAATAACTGGGAAAAGCAAAGATAAGTATATTTTAGTAGAAGTTAATTTGCCAAGCGGTGTAATTACACCAGAAGATATAAAGAAGATTGGAACATTACCTAGACCAGAACCTCATAAAGGTGTTATTATATCTGGGAGAGCACCTATTTGGTTATATGGGTATTTGATCCATCATTATCATATAGCAAGCTGGGTTGCGGTTTATGATCCAAGATTAGGTGGGGCTGTTGTTGTTATGTCTCATAGCCCTGAATATAAAGAAGGAGATGTTGTGAAATTGTAACTAATTACCAATAAAAATAGTTTGACAACTTAATAAAAGTATAATATAAAGATAGTTGAATATTAAAGGGAGGGAACGAAATGAAGATCAATAAAGGAACTATCACAATAACAGAGGGTAATTCATCTGGATCTGTTAGCTTTGATTTAAGTATTACTGATTTTGAAAAGTCAAATATAGAAAGGACTTTAGGATTAAGCTCAGGTGAATGGTATAAAGGGCTTATTGTTATTGTTAACCTAGATGGGTCTTCAGATGAAATACAAGCTTTTGGGGTAACAGTAGAGAATACTAGTGGTAATACTGTTCAAGTAACGGTAAAGCTTGCTTCGGCTGTTGGCACTGGGCATAGTGTAAAATTTAATGTTGATGTTATAATTCCTCATTCTATAATTAGATAAAACTAATTTTATTTCACTTCTGAATTACTAAGGAGGTCTAAAATGTATAAAACAATAAAGAATATAACTATCCCTGCTAAATCTAGTATAACTATTGAACATGGGTTAAAAGAAAAACCTTTATATATAGTAGCTACACCTTTCCCTGATGATTTAGAAAAGAATGCAATTATAGGATTAGTAGAAGCAACAGAAGAGACCATAACTTTACATAATGCCTCTAGTGAAGAAGCACCTGTTAGGCTATTCTTAGACTGCTTACATTCAATAGGAACAAATAAAAGAGAATTAGAGAATCAGGAGCCAATTTTCATAAATACTAAAAGTAGTTTTGGTAGAGATAACACCGAAACAATCATAAAATATGTTGATCCTGTTAATGGGAATGATAATAATTCAGGAGATAGTTGGGAAACCGCTTGGAAAAGTTTACAATATGCTTTAAACCGTTTTAATGACTTTGAAGGCTGTAAGAATTATGTTTTAGTATTAGCAGAAGGGTCTTTTAACGAAAATATAACATTCCGCAAAAATACTACTAGTAACATAATTATAATCGGACAAGAAAAAGCGGTTCAAAGTAACATATTCCATAAAGAAGCTATCGTCAATGTAGATACAACTAATCTAATTATATACCTTAGTGGGGATCAGACAGCATATTATCATGTTGGTAGTAAAGTTCAGATTGAGGGATCAGATTCAAGTGATGGTGAATATACAGTTTCAGATGTTACTTATAATAGTGGCTCCGACCAAACTGAAATAACCGTTATTGAAGCTATCCCATCCTCTTCTAATTGGGGGTATTTGCTTAATGTAGCCATAACTCCTTATGACTTTAATGAAGCTGATGGTTATGGTTATCTAATTTGTAAATATGACCAAGCTGTAAGTGATGAAGATTTAAAAGATAAATTTATCAAATTAAATTATGTTTCCTATGGTTATAATTACATATCTTATCTCAAAATAGTCTCTTATACTGATATAGATCCTGCAAATAACATATACAAATTTAAATTTGTGGGTCTAACTACAGGTGGGAAAAAATATACTTATAGTGGTAATAATGCTTACAACTTAAATCCTTTGGATATAGTCTCTATAGATATTATTCAACCAGCTACTAGGATAGCTGGTGATACTAGCATACCTTATCAAACTAATATTGATATTGATTTCACTTCCGAATCTTCTAATGCTTTCTTCTTTGTGAATGTAATTTTAGGTATTTATACAGGTGATACAGCTACTTCTTCCTATATAATCCGATTCGCTGGCTCTGTATATAATATTGGCTGTTGCTTATTAGATTCCGTATATACTTGGTTATATAATACAGGCATAAGCAATTATCTATATTTCGATGTAATCCCTCCTATTCTAAACCAATTGAACTACTATAATGATGACGTGGATTCCGTATATAATGATGGTTTCATACATATAGGTAATTCTATACGTTTCAGAGGAAGACAGTGCCTAGAGACAACAGCAATTATAGATTTAAGTAGTAACCAACGTAGCTGTGAATTAGAGGCAGCACATACAAAAACATATATGTTATATCTAAAAAACAGTGCTTTACAGGTATGGGCTTCTAAACTAGCTATTAGAGGGCGTTGTTATATCGGTGGAAATATAGTATTAGATAGAGAACGACCTGGTAGTGGTTATCCTAGTGGTATTTACATATCACATAATTACTATTACGATATAATCAAAAAGACAGTCATAGGGTTGAATAATGCGGCTAGAGAAAATGTAGCTATTTATATAGGTGAGGGTTCCATCTTTGTAAATACTAACGAAGATAGAAATACCACAATCACCTTGAGCAATAGTTACTTAGATTTAGATTCTGTAATAGTTCTTAAGAAAACAGCACAATTGTTAGCTGATACAATAAATATTGACAAATTAGATGGTAGTGTTACCAGCTCTGCTATTATCGTTGAACCTTTAAGCAAATTAGTAGTGCATAATGATTTAATTGCTCAAGTTAATCCATTAGCTACTGATAAATACTTATTTGAAACAACCAATGCATCTATTGATATAGGTTACCTAAATGCAACTATAGGGTCTATAAATAACGCTGGTGTTATAAAAGCAGATAAAACTGAAATTAGGACAGATCGAGTATATATCACTATCAATAACTCTTATGATAACTGGAATCTACCAGTGATTGCTTTGACAGATAGCAATTGGGTTTGTGTAAACAATTATACTGCCAATTTGTCTAATATTAGTGTTACTGGTAATTTAGATTTATTCGATTTGTCTCATTCACGACTTATTTGCCATAATAGGTTACTAATAAGTGGAGGTTCTACAACAACAGGAGCAATTACAGGTAGATATTTCTTGCTACATAGTAATTCATACTTGTATGCTAGTGAGTTAAATATAGCTGAATCTTCAGCAACCGAAATTGGGGAAACAAATAGTTGTCTAGAAATACAACAGGCAAGTAAAATAATTACTCCTCGCTTTAATGCTAGCATCTATCGTGGTTCTACTTCTAATGTGCTTTATAAAATTATAGACCAATCAGAATTTGCTATAGGTAGAATAGAATTTAACAGATTTGTTGCTAATACTGGTTCTGCACAAGATAGATCTTTGTTTTATTTATCAAACGGTGCCAAGCTTACCATTGAAGAAGGCTACATTAAAGATTATTATGATAATCATAACAATAATGCAATTATCCGTGCAATTAATAATAGTGAATTGTATTTAAACAAAATGTATTATGGCTATGATACTAAGAGTGGAATTTATTCTGATTCAGGTAACTATACCTTAGATTTGAACTCGTCCAAGCTAATCATTGGTGATTCTCCTGTTGCTTTTGAAGGAACTACAAGTCGAACTGTAAATGCCGCTAATACACCACTGTTTAGATTCGTTAATAGTGAAGTTATTATCAATTCAAGTTTAGATTTTCTAAGTGGAGACTATGGTGACGTTGATGGCTTAATAACAATAACAGATAATAGTAAAGTGATAGTGAATCAAGCACCAACCACCGCTGATGCCTCTAGTTATAATCTCAGAGATGCTACAAATACAGCCTATAGCTATAAACATTGCATCAACTTATTCTATAAATCTTCTTTGATTATATTCACTGCTAATGGAGATGAATATACAGCTTTCTGGAGTTCACAAGCAGATACTACACCTACTTATCAAATATTTAACTTCGGTAAGCTAGGAGTTGTATCATGGGGTTATCCTGATGGTGTTAGGAATGATATAGATGTTGTCCCAGGAACGGCTGGTGATCCTGGCGACCATCATTTAGTATTAGTCAAATGTAGTTTCCCAGTCTCATAAATAGATAAAGGAGGTTGATTATGCTGACTAAAAAAGAAGTTATAAACGCTTTGAATCATTTGGATAGTTTAAGTAATTATTGGGAAAACGCTAATACCCATGACTTACATATAATCAAACAAATAATCGCTATCGAAAAATACTTAAACAAAATTAAAACTGAATACCCTGATATATATGAAGAAGCCTCAAAAGAATATGAACAGCAACAAAAAAAATCTGAACCTGTAGCTGTAGTCGAGAAAGAAAATACTGAAGATGTAACAAATACAACTAGCATAGAAAATGTAACTACAGAACAATCAACTGATAGTTCAAAGCCTAGCAAAAAAAGAAGAAGAAGGAAAAAGAGTGGAAATTAAAATGATAAGTAATTTATTTGGAAGAGTATTATGGCTTGTTTGGACATAACACTTAAATGGCTTAGTGGAGAATCTATTACTATCCCCGCAGATGTAATAATTTGGTATGATAAACCTAGATCCTTAGTAACCAAAGATAAAAGATTTTTACTTGAATGGTATGAGGATAAAGGAGATAAAGAAATATGGTATCTAATAGAAGGGACAAACAGTATCTTAGAACACCTAAATAATAAGAAATCACTAAAAGAGTTACTATTAGAAGGGAAAACTTGGCTTGTGGAATATAGCTATGTGGATGATACATTTCATATAAAGAAACTCCTTACAATAAAAGAATTAACTGATAATTTTATCTTGCCTAGTGAAGATTCTTATATAAAGTTATTAATATAGACAAGAGTTAGGAGGGATTTAAATGTATCAATATAATTCCCTTAAATTTAGCTTTAAAGAGATAGCCAAAAAAGATCCTAAAGTATTTCTATCTACTATTATAACTTTTCTTAGTGAAGGTAATTATGATAGTATTGGAGAGCAAGAGGTAAAAAGATTTGTGCTTGATATTGTTGACTATGCAGAAAAATATGCAAATAAGAAGATAAGCCAGAAGATAAAAAGAGAATTACTTAGTGAGGATAGTATTAAACAAATAACTGATATGGTAAATTCAAATTTGAAAAGGTATAAAAGAATAAAAGAATCTAAAACATACCAAAAAAGATTAAGTAATTTATATAGCAATTTGATTGCTGATATAGTGCGTTTTTTCTTTGATGATAAAATACCATCACATTTAGAATGGAGAGTAAAAAAGGCTCCTAATATCTTGGAAAATGAAATAAAAGCACTAGTCCATAATTTAGTAATTTGGAGCGATCTTTACGAAAGCAAATCATTTAAAAATATATTCCTGGAATGTGGTAAATTAAACTTGCTGTTTTTATTACTATATTTAGACCTAATAAGATACTATTATCCAAACAAACTAAAAGAGATAGCTAATATATTAATTGAAAAAGAAAATAAAGCTTTGAAAGAATTTATCAAGGCAGGAAAACCTTTTGTAACACCAGAAGAAAATATATTTTATATCTTTTTCTCTCATTACTTATGAAAGTATAAATTATAATAGACAGCTATGAAGCCTTCTAAAAATAAACAAGAACAAAAAATAAAAGCCAAAAGTTAGGAGGTATTAAAATGTATAAAGAAGGTTACAATCTTGTAGAGATTTTACAAAGAGATCCGTTAGAGTTTATGGTAGCTGTAATTACTCTTTTATATGCTGGCAAAGGGAAAAGGGTGTCTTATGAACAAGTATCTAGGATAGTATCAAATTTTGGTATAAGAGAGTTAGAGAATAAAAGAAAAATAGAAAAAATTGTAAATAGAGTTAATAGCAATTTGCAAAAATATTATAAGCTTGTATCTGAAATTACAGATATGGCTTATTCTTATTTAATAGATGTATTTAGAGACATATATAGAGGAGAAGCTCAAGAGATAACTAAACCGAATAGTGCAGAAGCTTTTTGGCAATTGTTATGCCTTCTTCATGAGAATGTTTTTTCCCTAGCAACTGATGTTAGATATATCAACATAGCTCTTGAACCTTTGATGATTAATTATCTAATAGCAAGACTTATATGGGATTATATAACAGCCTACAAAAGAGAAAGAATATCGGAATTTATAGGTTTTGCTTCTTCAGATGCTAGGGAGCGTTGCGAGTATGATATTCGACTTTTAAGTAGAAAGTTATTAAGTAAGAGATATTAAATCAAATAACTATTTTGCTTTACTCAATAGATTATACTCTTCCACTAATCTAACAAACCTAACACGTTCTAATTCTTTTGTAATTACATAATAACCAGATTTATTAGTTTTAGTTATAATATGCTTCTCATATCCTCTACCATTAACCAAAAGCAATATTTTAATTTATTTGTGATAAGTATATAAGTTATCACAAAAGTTTTTAATAAAAATAACTATTAAAGAAAAACTAAGTATTTTCAAGAGATTACAGACCCACCAGAATGCTCTCTGATGCGTCTTTCTAATACCAGAATACTTCTATATCGTTTATAGCCTTTAAAAGTTATTATAGACCGTTACAGAGTGAATGTATTATAGATAAATACATACAAGCTTCTATTCCATAAACTTTTCTTTAGTTTCCATATAATACTTCTTCAAATACCTTATCAAGTCTGCTTTCATCTTTCTTATCAAATCTCTAGTTACTTTCATTTTATCAATTTTGAAAACTTCTTCTATTTGAAACCTAATAAAACTATCCGTTATTTCTGTCCAATATATGCCTTGATCTATGCAATAAATTATTAAGTATAACAATATCTCCTTATATTCAGCAGGAGTTATTAGTATTGCATATCTTTTAGCTTTTCTCATCTTGTTGCTCCTTTAATTTTTATAATTAACTACTTAGTTCCTTATTCACATCCACATCCACTTAAACCGCCCGATAAAGGATATTCTTCCACAATCCAATATTTCTGGTCTGGTGTCAATTTTAGTTTATAAATCAAACCTAATCTTTTATTTATCATCACATAGTAGCCTTTACTTTTATTAGCTTTTAAGAAAAAAGTTCCAGCAGGGAGCCTTTTCTTTATAGGCATTAGGTATCTTCTCAGTGGTGCCATTACTTCTCCTCCTTAGCAATCACAATATTTTTCTCTTTTATATTCAGGAGCGATTTTATGGCATAATCTATGATAAGTATCTTCTATTTCTTTATTAGCAAAATGTTTAACTTTGCCAAATCTTTTTTCATACTTCCTTAAGTTACACAAAAACCTACCTAAAATCTTACCTAAAACAGATTTGGCAGTATGATAACGTTCTCCTTTGTTCAAGTATTCATTGATAGCTTGTTCAACGGTCATATTCCTACCCCATTTAGCACGCACATCAGCAGCATTCCCGTATCTATGCCATAATCTAGCCATCCTATCTATACCTATATCTAGTTGCCTATCTATATCAAATAATACTGAATTAGGTTCACCTACCTTTAATCTGTTCTCTTCACTACCAAATCTTAAACTGTAATGAGGCACTAATTGGAAATATCCATAGCTACCCCATTTTGTCTTATCACCTCTATCTGGGGAATTATAATAAAACTCAGCTATTCGTGGATTAGTATAAATTAATTCTTTAGTCAATTTCTCATAAGTTACATATTTCCCTTTACGTATTTCTGGATTATAACATCTAGGATTGAATTTAGATTCAGTCTCAGCCATAGCTAATGGAATAGCTACAGGAATACCATAAAGATCAGAATAATAGATGAATTTATCTAAAACCTCTTCATTAAGACCTTTCAAAGCTAGATCTAAGTTATCAAAAGCCCATTTGAGCTTCTCAATATCAGTTATATTTATGTTTGCTCTCTTAGACAAATATACTAGGAAACCAGCTCCTATGCCTGCAACACCTAAAAGACCCCCACCTACCCCTAAAACTATCTTACTTTCCTTTTTCATTTCTCTCTTTCTTTTTAGTCAAAAAATAAGTCAAAAAGTCTATCACACCTATTATAAGTGCTACTGCTAACAAATCATAATAGTCTGTCTTTAGTATATCTTTTATTACCTCTTCTATGTTTTTCCTTTTCCTCTTCTTCATTACTTTATAAAACCTTTAATTATTTTATACGACAAAAATATTGTCAATGAATAAGTTAACCATCTAGGAATATCGTATTTATTTTTCAAATAATTAACTAATCTAAAATAGGGAGAGGTTATATCTTTTAAATAATCTATTGCTTCTTTCTTTTCTATTGTCGGTTTTTTTTCTTCTTTAGGCATCTCAGTAGGTATTTCTTGACTAGGTAAAGTCTCTTCTGGTGCTGGTATTGGTAACTCTTCTTCTGAAGGAATTATAGGTTGTTCTTCTTCAGTAGGTATGTATTCTTCTGAAGGAGTTATTTCAGGTAATTCTTCTGCTGTATATTCTTCTGGGGCTGTTGGTTGTGTAGGTGTTCTGCCAGCTCTTATATCAATACGCCTTTGTGTAGCTATAGGTAGTTTCGCTTGTCTAACCTCTGTCCCCTCCTCTTCCTTAGGTAACATTTTTTTGTATGATATAGGAGCTTTTTTAAATGTAGAATATTTCGTTACAGAGAATTTAGTCGGTTGTCTTATCTCTTTCTCTTCCGTCTCTACTGCCCCCCCCTTTTTGTAAACTTGTTGTTTCTGTGATATATATGTCTTAGGTATTTGCCCTAACACTCCTATCGTATAATTAAACATAGCTAACCTCCTCAGTAAATTACTGTTTCTTGTTCTGTTGGCTGTTCAGGTAAAGAGGGTGCTTTAGGGCCTATACCAGCTCTCATCAATGCAGCTCTTGTAGATGGTCTTAACAAAACCCCACGCCGAACTGATAAAGCATACATACGTGGAGATGTAGCTGTAGTTTGCTCACTAGTTATACCGCCTTCACCAGCCCCTTCACCAGCCCCTTCACCAGCCCCTTCACTAGCCTTTTCCCCTTCACTTAAAAAATACTTATAAACCAAATATCCACCAAAACCTAATCCTAGCAAAGCTAATATCTTTTTCATCTTTCCACTCCTTAATCCTTTTTTAACAATAAATATGCACCAGCTCCTATAGAACTTAATCCAATTAATAAGCCTATTATTTTCTTCTTAGATACTTTTTCTTCTCCCTCTGAAGGTTGTTCTGGTAACCCTTCTGTCGGTCTCTCTATTGGCTTCTTTAATAACTTCTCTCTCCTTCTGATATAATCTATATATCCTTGAGCTAAAGCACGTGCTATTTTCATTGCTTTCCAACCAGTCCCCGAAGTAGGTTGAGCATCTAATTCACGATAACATCTGTATAAACAACCCGCTACACACTCATACTTACCATGATATATAAAACCATCAGGATAACCTTCCCCAAATAACACATCATACAAAATACCTACATTACTAACTATTGTTGCTATACTACTTCTAGGGATTGCCTCTCTAGATTCTCCACTAGAACCACATTCATAAAAGAAACAATGACCTCTATATTGATCCTTCTGCTTTTTTATATATCTTACTACTTCTATATCTTCTTTGGGATTCTCCGCTATACCAATTCTAGTAGAACAAAAAGTCCGAACTTCTATTTCAACACCTGGTAAATCTATGTTTTCAAATACTCCTTCTTTAACCTTTTTTATCTTATTTAATAATCTCTTCCTTCCATGATCATAAACAATTAAGTTCCAAGAATACATCTTAAAACCTAATTGTTTAGTAGGATCAACTATTTGTTTTTTTAATTCTCTTTCTACTTTTTCTTTATTTGTTTCATCTTTCTCTTCATACTCTTCCTCAGAATAAGCTTTTATTTCAATATCACTGGGGGGTAAAACTGTTCTTGCTAGCTCAGTAGGTTTGAACTCTGAAATAGATACATAATTATATTGACGTTCATTTTCAGGAATCCCGCCTATTCTCGCTTTCTCTTTAGCTAAATAATGCTCAAATTTTGTATAAAAACCATATCTAGGATGCTCGCTAAAAGGAGAATAAGGCTCACTAGAAATAGGTGAATCCTTTATAAAGGTTAAATTGTAATTATCATTATTAGGACCGAACTTCCAAACATAAGGGAAATATGCACTAACTAACTCAAATAAATTTAACCCTTCATAAGTTGTAAACAGATAATATCTAAATTTTCGTGTATTCAAGGCATCTATAGCCAAATCCCATATCTTGTCAAAAATCTCAGGTGCTACTACTACTGCCTCTAACCCAGTTAAAAGAAATAACTTCCGATCTAAATATTCCCCAAACGGATGATAAAAAATACCCAAATATTCCTCTTTCTCCTTCTTCTGTATTCTCTTTAATCCTGTTATAACATCTCTTATAGGATATACATCAAATATATCTTTATCTACCCATGAATAAGCTATAGGCTTCCCTCCACCAAATATATATCCTTTTCTTCTAACTGTGAGCCGTTTATGTAAATCTTTATCAAATAGCTCTCTTAGGTTAATTTTATAGGTTTTAGTTCCATAAGTATATTTTATAGGCCAGTCTGCTATCTCTTCTGGATATGTCTTCCGCACTGTTAACTCTATCTCTCTATCAGGAACTAGATTGTATTTAATCACTAAATCTCTTAATCTCCTAGCAATCGCAAATAATATAACATTAGGTTTATAAATATATCTTGTTTTGCCTTCATGTTTTACAATATTATACAAACCACATGAGGCCGTATGCATACAGGCTAGTTTAAGAATATTGAAAAATAGTTTAAACTTATTATGATGTAAAGATAAAATAAGTAAAATAGGTAACTGATAATATGCTGCCTTTGTATCTTTGCAAATTGTAATATTACCCGCTCCTATCTCCTCAAATAAATAAAAAATACTTCTAAGTGCTATATCTAAATAGATAGGATATTTGTATTTATCTTGTATCCGTTTTATTTCCATATTGATTCTATCTAATTGATGACCAGTGCAAAATAGCACAGGCGCTGTAAACATGCTATCAAAAAAGTTATTATTCTCAACTAAAATTCTTAAAACATCCAAATATATGAAAATAATCTGCTCTAACTTATATCCTTTTGCTAAGGCTTCATTTATTTGTTTATGAAATTCCCAAGCAATTGCATCCTTATTGCCTTGTATTAACATATATGAATTAAAAACCTGTAAAACTGGCAATTCATACGGTTTAGGTAATTTCTCTTTGGCTATCCAATTAGCTATTAAGTTCCCTACTGATCCAAATAAGCCTACTGTAAAACCAGCCATAGGATTTATAGCACTTAATATTGAAGAGACAAAAGCAACACCAGATTGATATGCACGCAAACCAGCTTGTATATCTTGATAACTTCTAAGTGCTTTTAAATCTATTGCACGTTGCCTTATTGTCTCTGTTAATTCGTCACTTCTTACTAATTCTAAACCAGATAAATATCCATACATTTTATCTACCCTACTGTTACCATTATTTAAATTCTTTACCAAATCTATTACTTTGTCAAGCTGTTATTCTTCATCTTCATCAATTATTTGTTTTATCATCTCATCAATATTTTTTCTTTCAATTAATGCTTTTATTTCCATGAATAAAGCTACAAAAGGAATAACTGCAAATGCTTTTAGTAATATGTAATAACACTCAAATAAATGTTTTGAGATTTGAGGCAATAGATTCAACAATATATTATTAATCAAGCCAAACCAAAATCCCATACATACATTACAGCTTATTGGTTTCCTCTTTATCCTATTAAATGGACTTGTCCTTAATGCTAATAACATCCCTATACTTGCTAATACAATAATTGCAAAAGTGTAAACTATCATGCTTTTATCCTCCTGTATTAGTCCAGTATATTTACTGCTTTCTGTTTCTGTTCTAAAGTGGTATGACAATAAGTTTTTAAAGTAAATACGACTGAATGATGACCTAAAAGCTCTGAAATCGTTTTCACATCTACCCCATTCTGTAACAATAAGCTAGCAAAAGTATGCCTTAAAGTATGAGGCGTTAAATTAGGTATATTTAAACTTTTTCGCAATCTTCTTAAATAATACCTTACCAGCTCATCTGTAACGGTAAATATCTTGTCTGTATTGTGATTCCAACTAAGATAATCTAAAAGTATCTCCTTAGCTTTATTACCTAATACAACTTTCCTAATCCTGTTCGCTTTACCTTTTATTCGCAAGTAATATATATCATTTTCTTTTTTAATATCATCCACAGTAAGGTTAAGTAACTCACTTATCCTTAAACCAGTTCTAGGTAGTAATTCCAATATAGTTCTCACTTGCTTGTTCTTTATCTTTTTGACTGCTTTGTAATACAAATCTAATTGCTTCTCTGTTAATGTTATAGGTTCTTTTTTTATTTCTCTAGGTAATACCACTTCAAAACTAATTGGATCGTTAAGTATCTTAAATATCTTCTTTAAAGCATAATACTTTAACTTAACACTAGAGGCATTGTTCCTCTTTGCTATGTAGTTTATATAGTCTTGTATCAAAGTCTTGTCTAAGTTGTTATTAGTGAACTGCAAATATTCTCTTAGAGCATTCTTATAAGTTCTTTGAGTGTTATATGGGAATAGTGATAAAGTATCAAATATCTTTTTTATCTCTCTTTGCATAGTTAAACGTCTATCCCTACAATAGCATCCCCACAATAAGTATAACTGCCACAATTGATATAATTGATCCCATCTACTATGCTATCTTCTGCTATATGCGTATGCCCTACTACTACGTATTTAATTTTCCCTCTATACAATAAGAAATTCTTTACTAAATGAACTGCATGCTTCCTAGATTCATTATTGTCTTCATAATACCTACCATAAGTAAAGTTCTTATTGAGATGGAGATTATACAAGTAATCTTCTATATCAGGGTCTATTTCACCTAAAAAACCAGCTATTTGTGTAGCCAATTTGCCAAACTCCTTAAATATACTGTTATACAAGTCAAATTGATGCCCATGAAGAAATAAAATAGATTTGTAGATATAATACTCACACACTTTGCCACCATGCTTTATTATCTCTTTCCTAATGATTGACTTAGGATTTAGCAATCTTATATCATGGTTGCCTGCAACAAAAACAGCTTTCTTTTTAGCTAGCTTTATTATTAGATCCTTATAGTGCTTATAGATAGCTTCTTCACCATACGCCCAAATATCAAAAGTATCCCCTACTAATACGATTCTGCCAGTAGGTAAATCCTCTAATACAAACAAAAATAACTCCTCTAGGTCTTTGAAATTGTCTCTATCGCTCTTATCTCCTATATGTAGATCGGATGTTGCATATATATAACTCATCTCTACTTATTATTATACTTCTTAAACAGTATATCAACAAGACTCATTGTCTTAGCTAAATCTTTATCCATCTTCTCAATCTTATCTTTTATGTTCATTAACATATTTTCCGTTACTTTATCCTTGTCTTTTAAGGTGTTCACATATAACTGTTGTTGCTCTTTGATAGCATTTATTTTCGTATCTAATTGGTTTATCAATTCAATTATAACTTCTATTTTGTTATTTATTTTATCATTTAATACTTGCCTTTCATTAGTTAATCGCTTTTCTACTAAATCATATATACTTTTCCTAACCTTAAAATATAAAGTAAGCACTAACGCAATACTTGAAGTAACCGATATAAATATCGTGAATGAATTATATTCACTCATGGCTTTATCCTTATATTTCCCTTATCTAATTGCTCTATTTTGTAATTAGTTATTACCAAATCATAAGCTTCCTGTTTTTTACCATTTATAAAATACGGCACTCTAATGATATATACATAAAAAGAATATCGCCGTAACAATTCCAAAATCTCTGGTATAGTATTTATATTTAACAAAAATTTCCCTTTTACCCTAACTAATAAATCCAGTAATTCCTTAAATTGATTTAAAGTCCAGTCACCTGTCCTGTAGAAATTTTGTTTGACAATATAAGGTGGATCTAAATATATAAAAGCTTGTGGTTTATCATATCTTAAAATAACTGGCCTATAATCAGAACATAAAACTACAGTATTCTGTAATCTAGCACAATATTTGTCTAGTATGCTAGGAATATGTCTTATCTTGTTTATAGCTTTTGTAGAAATTCTTTTTTGGGGCTCTTTATATAAGTCCCCACCATATACAGCACTAATATAAACCAAAAGCTCACATGGATTTAATAACTTATCCTGTTTTATCTTCTTTTCATAAATTAGTTTACACAAATTTACCAATTTTGACTCAGACAAATTACAGTAATCAACACATCTGTTGTATTTGTATATAATTGAATAATCTTTTAACGATTTATATAAATTGATTACATTAGGATCTATATCGGATATAACCTCTAAATAGGCAGGCTCTTTGGCGAAATATACTGAACCACCACCTACAAATGGTTCAATATATATCGTATGTGGTGGTATTATCCGTAATAGCCTGTTTACCATAAAATTCTTACCACCTACCCAACAAAACAGTTTCGGTAACTGTTTCGTTTTACGGGGTATTGAAATAGTATAAGATGGTGTAATTTTTATTCCTTTTAGATGTATCATTTCTTCTTATAAACTGGTGTATAGACTAACTCCTTATAATAAGGATCGTCTGTATGAATAATATTAACAGTAGCAACTGTAAGATAGGGGGAATAGACTTTCTTTATTCCTTTAGGATCAAATTCAATCTTATACATTCTAGGATAGGAATCTAATGTATGCCAAAGACTCCTAGCTAAATTCTCAAAAACAGCTCTTACCTCCCTTTCCTTCTCTGGTATATATATAGGCCCTATTCTCTCTAAAGAATGGGACGGTAAATATTTTCTGTCACTTTCTATAATGATAAGAACTAAATTGCCTCTCGCTTTTAATAAATTCGGATATAATTGGGGTAAAACAATCTCTACTTTTTTTACAGGATCCATCTCTTCCCACATCTTTCTTAATTGCCTTAACCGATACGGCCATAACTCTATCCCTAAATTCATTTATTGCCTCCTTTTTATTTTCTTTATAGCTTATTATTAGTTTGCGTCAACAAATTATGGTAACTAATTGCCCTTAAATACCAAAAAACTTCAAAAGTATATAACTGTAACCTATCAAAATTATAAACTTTTCTACTGGTCTCAAATGAATTATGAACCTGCAAATCACGTAACCTATTGAAATTACTAAGGATTGACGAAAAATCAGAGAAGTCGCTACCTTCTAGGATTCCATAGCTTTTTATTGGTTCACTTTTAAATGTCAACTTTTTCTGGACTTCTCTCGATTTTCGTCAAACTTATTGAAATCATTAAATTTTTCACTAAAATCCCATTTCGTCAACAATATCTTAGCTGTGTATTTCCTTAGTATTTTCAACTAGTTACGGTTGATATTTGTTGTAAGGTATATACCTAATAAATTTGCTCTATATTATTCTAAGTAAATCTTCTCTAATTTTTCTATTCTTTCTATTTTAGAAGTAATACGCTCATTCAAGTAAGTGACGTGGTCTTTATTAGCTGGGGGATGAAACAGGCTACGCATATAATCTTCAAACTCTCTCAAGTTGTCGGTAATTTCTTTTGTAACTTCCCCAAATATATCTTTCCAAACAGCAAGTTTTTTGTATAGCTTTACTAGATCAGTGATAATACCACCTGGATAACCATCATTTTGCCTTCTTGTTTTCAATTCTTTAAGTCTTTCCTTCATGGCTTCCAAATCCTGTATAAACGTTCCTATCATAGAATACTTTAAAGTTTCTTGAGAGTATTTATCAAACCTGTAAGGGATAATATACAATTTACATTTGAACTGTTCCAATTCATCTTTAAGAGCAAATATAATGTCGTTAAGAGCAATATGTAAGAAGTAGATATTTGTTTTAGGTTTTAGTTGGATACCGCCAATAGATTCAATATAATTTTTTAGGTAAGTAGAAACCTCACTAGCCAAATAATGATCCCTTCTGAATCTGTAAAGATATTCTATTTCTTTTATCCAATCTTCATTAACATAATAGATTAGGCAATCATTAATAGGATCTAGTTTAATCACTTCTTTATTTTCCACATCTACCTTAGTTTTATCTGTTTTACTTTTCTTTACTTCAAAATGCCTAACATAAGTTTCCCCTTTATGTTTAATAATTTTACATTGTAATCCTTCTCTGCGGTGTTTTAGGTTATACTCTCTTACAGCCCACTCTATAGAGGTTTCTGGATTTGGTGTGGCTTTTCTTATTTGCATAAACTTAGGGAGCTGTCCCCCACCTGCCTCTGGTGATAATATACTAGTAGTCGTCCACATAACCAGCCACCCTATAACTTCATCTTTGTTATCTACTTTTAATGCCCTATAAAATAGGTCAATATAACTTTGATGATTAACATTTCTATTAATTCTTGCAAATTGTCTTAGGTTTATCATGGCTTCGCCTCCTTTATGTTATTTTTTATTTACTTATTTGTCTTAATATTCCAAATTCCCATTCATTTTCTTTAGGTATAACCTCTTTTTTAGCAGAAGGCATCTTAATTCTGTATTTTAATCTTATAACTATAGCAAAGTCATATTCAGTTAAATCTGGTATAGAGGATCTATTGATTGGCAAATAAACCCTGAATTTTTCTTTGATAAACTTTTGTGTAATTTCATAACCTATATAGCTATCAATTTGTATTTTTTTAACTGCTACTACAAAATTGATTATATCTATTATCTGGTCAAAAGTATAAATCCTATATTCGAATATCCCACTATTCCCATGAGGGATAGTGGCAGTATTCATAAAGGCTACCCTAAACTTACTTAGTTTCACTCCCTGCATCATTAACAACCTCCATCAAAAGTTTTATGTATTCCTGGTAATATGCTTTATACAATTCTAATTGCTCTTTAAACTGAGGATAATCATTAAGATTTATATTTTTTTCTATTGATTCTATTTGGACATTTATCTTATTAAAATTCCCCTTGTAATATTTATGAAATTCATATAAAGTAAGCTTTTTATCAATTAACCTTTTTAAAAAGTAGTTGTTATCTTCTAATTCTTTTTGGAGAGGCGCGATTATTTGCCAGTATATCTCAGATTTCTTGTCTGGATACCAATAACCAATAAGATAAGAGTCCTCATATTTGACATAAAACCCTTTTTCTTTAAACCATTCTTCTACTTCTTCGTATCTATTACTTTCTCTTGATCTTCTATATGATGCTTTACCACCAGGCGACCAGAAATAAGTATTAGCAGTAAATATATAAGGCACTTTTGGGAAATATTTTCTTATCTTTCTTAAAGTTACTCTATTTTTGTTAATAAAATAGTGAACTTTTTTATAAACATGCCTTACAGATTCTTTATAATAAAACTTAATTCTTATCTCTACATATTCGTCTTCCTTTGCCTTTTTCTTTTTCATTATTCCACCCTCCTTTCTTTTTTAATCCCACCAAATTCTGTAGTGGAGGCAAAGTCATTACTGGAGTAAATTCTAATAATAAATAGCCCCTGTCTGCATCATTATGCTTGAATGAAAGTGGTAGAGCTTTCATTACAAAGCCCGCTATGAACATATCTAACTTACCGCCAGGAATAACAGGAATAAAGAATCTAAACAGAATGCCTTTTCTAGCAAAGCCAACTCTTACTCCTTTATACATATATACCTTAGTTTCTTTTAATTTAGCAGAGACTCCTATATACTTCAACAATGGCTTTCCTACTACATCACTGAGTATTATATCAAAAGCCTTTTTCAAATTGTATTTATATACTTTATCTTTCTTTTCCAACCCCGTAAGATACAATTTGGTATTGGGTATAAATAACAGATCTTTATATAGATGTTCTTCCCCTGTTTCAATAGTAATGTAATAATTTACTTTCCCCTCTTCTTTTTCTCTTCTTCTGCTTATTCTTATATCTCCTTCTTCATCATTACTAATAAATAGCATCCCCCCCAAATTTATAGGTTTTAAATCATAACTTATTTTAACTTTCTTGATAAGCTCTATTAAGTTCTTTTCTTCTCTATTACCATTCTTATAAGTTACAATTTTGATACCATCCAAATACCTATACATCATGGCTCCACCTCCTTAGTCATTTTCTTTATTATACGCCCTAGCTCTTTTATATCAGAGCCAGGACGATAGTTTACTATCATATCAGCAATATCTTTTAATGAATCTAGATAAACATCTATAGCTATAAAGAACAATCTAGTTTTCTTTTTCTTTTTCTCTTCTATATACTCTTGCGGTGGTTTATCTGCATAACCATCAGTAACAAACAAAATATCCCCTTTGTCTGTTACTAATTCTAGAGATCTCTTTAAAGGTTTTGTAAAATCAGTTCCCCCACTGGCATCGATTGAAAGTAAGTCTATAAATTTATTCCTGTCTTTATGTATATTCAAAACTTCTTTATCAATCCCCCTACTAAAGAATATACAATGGCAGGGTCTATTCTGCTCTTCGCATATTCTAGCTACGGCACCTGCAACAGCTATCGCCATATCTATTTTGTCGCCTCTCATAGACCCACTTTTGTCTATACAAATAACTATTTCCCCTCTTGACTTTCTTTCAACCCCTTCTAATGAATATTGCATAAGCTTTTTCTCAACCCAATCTTTATAGAAAAGCAACTTAAGTCGTTTGTCTCTAAGTCTAACCAACTGAGTTGGGAGAGTTCTCGCTATATCATCTCCCAACTCTATATCTACTATTTCACCAGCACCTTGCCCAGCCTCTACCATTTCTAGGCTGGTTACAAGGTGCTGTAGTTTGCCAATTAAATCGGTTATTTTTCTAAATCTAGAGGAGTTATATAGTTCTACTAAAATTTTTAACCTTTCTTCAATGTTTTCTATCTTATTTATCCCCCCTTTTTCTGTTCCCCATAAAAAACCTGTTATATCTTTTTGTGCTTTCGCTTTTTTATAAGTTTCCATTAATGCTCCTTTTATTCTCTTGGTTTCTCCCTTTAATACCTTTCTTGTAATATCCTGGGCTATATTAACAGGTAAGTCTTTATTACAATTTTGATTCTTTTTCTCTTTTTTAATCTCCTTTAATATTTTCTTTATTACCTCTAATATTGTATCAGATATACTTATAGTAGCTCCCATAGACAATAATATATCTCCCTTAGTCATATTCCGTAACTTTTTAAATTCTGGCAATTTACTTATCTCTTCATGGAGAGGTTTCCCTAAAACCTCTCCCCAATAGTCTTTCTCTTCTAATTCTTTAGGTGGATAGAAAAAGTAAAGATCTTCAAAAAACTCTTTAAAGATTGTTCTTTTATAAGGGGTGAGGTCTTTATTTATTTCTTCAACAAGAGAATATTTCTCTTTAATTTTTTCTGGGGCTTTATGGTTAAATAGAAAGTTAGTAAAACTATTTTGAACATATATTAGAGGCTTGTCCTTTACTCTCACTCTTTTTCTTTTATTTCTCATTTTTTTTCTTACCTCCTTACAAAAATTTTAGCCCCCTGCCTTTGATAAGTAATCGCAGGCAGGGGGAATAAGGATTATAATGAGAATCCCATAATTTCTTGCATAGTCTTTTGAATGTTACCTTGAAGTCTTTTGGCTCTTTCTAATACTTGTTTTTGGGGTGTAGATGGTGGTTGTTTGTCTATTTCTTTGATTACATCTCTTATTTTTGTGGCAGAATTGACCAAAAAAGACATCTTATCTTCAGGTGGGGCATCTTGGTTTTCCTTAAAGTATTGTTCTACCTCTTGCTCTAATTCTGAGACTGACTTTTCTAACTCCAAAATAACCCCTAATTCGGGGATGGCTACCTCAATAACTATTTCCTTAACCTTCTCTATTTCTTCTTCCTTCCGCCAAAAGCACATATAGAGAGGTAAAAAGTCTTCTGCTTCTACTTGACTTTTCCCTTCTAACAATGCCTTTGCTTGGAGAACTTTCTTTACTTTAATCCATCTTCTATCGGAGAGCTTAAAGCCCTCCGATTCGAGTTGTAGTTTTAACTCTAACAACAATTCTAATAATTCTTTGGCTATAGTAATATTTTTTCTCTCTCTTATAAGTTCTTCTATTTTGTTCTTATCTATAGTAGGAAGGTTACTGTTATTATCAAAGTCAATGTTCCACAAATTTATAAATGCGTCTTGATTGGAGATATACTTAACAGGCACCCTGATTAGAAATCTATCGTATAGGGCTTTTAAACTTGCATCCTGTGGTAATTCATTACTTGCCCCAACAAGTATCCACAAGGGACATTGTTGGGGCTTGGAATCGTTAAAGAAAATTCTTTCTTGCATGATTGTAAGGAGGGAATTAAGTATAGAAGAGGAGGCTTTAAAGATTTCATCCAAAAAAACAATATTTGCTTCTGGGAGTTTACCTTTTGTTATACGACGGTAAACCCCCTTTTCTAAGTCAGGTAGGGAGTAAAAGCCCAAAAGCTCTTCTGGTGTAGTGAATTTTGTTAAAAGCCATCTAAAATAGCTAGCATCTAAACACTTGGCAAAATATTCAACAAGTAAAGATTTAGCTGTCCCAGGAGGTCCCAATAAGAAAACATGCTCCTGAGACAGTAAACCTAAAAAGAGGGCATCAATAACCTCCTCTCTCTCTACAAAGAGAGAGGATAAAACTTTTCTTATTTCACTTATATTAGAAGTCATGGCCCACCTCCTTTTCTACTTCTTCATTTGTTAAGAAATAATTTAAACTGTATTCTTTATAATTTTTTATCTCTTTTTCTATGTTCTTTTTTATTGTCTCTATGGCTTTCCTTTTAATTTGATCTATTTCGTTTCTCACTATATCTACTATTTTTTCCTCTGTTTCAGCTTCATATTCTTTAGAAAAGACTTCGGGGTAACTCTTACCCCATAGTGCAAAGCCCTCTAAGTATTTCGAGTAATCATTTAAACAAAAGACAGGAATAACTCTTATTTTTGCTTTCCATAATCTTCTTTTTATTTGTTTAATTTTAACCCTAAAAACCATTACTTTATTTTCCAATTCTCTTAAATCTTCCTCTTTCATGGCTCCACCTCCTTTATTTTTTTTAGCCCCTCTCTTTTGACGTCATCTCCAGAGAGGGTCTTTTCTCTCTACAACCCTCGAATGAATGAGGCTTGTAGAGTTGTAAGAAACTAAATAAAGCTATATGCGTTAACCGAACTAAATAGGCTTCTGCATTTTTTATGGGCTCTTTCCTTTTAGTGGAAAGAGCCCGCCGAGAATATATGTAGTCTAAACAGTAATCGATAGCCTCTTCAGGGCAATATGTATCCCTGTAGGGGCTGCCATAAACAATAGTTCGCACTATTCTGTAAAAATCTGGCAAATTAGGAAGCACTTTCCATATAGGATATATTTTTCTTTCTTTCATACCCTTCTTATTGCCCACTCTCTCAGAATATCCATTACGAGAGTGGGCTATCCTCCAGGCAACACCCTTGTTGATACCAAGGGCGTTGCCTACTTTAGACCAAGATCCTAGCTCCCGATAGAGAGCTAGGATTTGGGCTTTATTTAAAACTTTCTTATAATGTTTTGCCATCTAAAAAATTTAGCCCCCTGCCGTTGATAAGTAATCGCAGGCAGGGGGTAATACAAAGAATTATAAATTCTGCTCAATTGTATTTATTGCATTCATCAATTCCTTATAATCCTCTGTTTCAAAGAAGCCTCTTCTTTTATATTGATATAACTCTTCCTTTATGATTTTTAAAATTTCTTTCATATCATCTGTAGGAATAGGGCATTCATATTCCTTCTCTATAGCTTTTTCTCGTTTGTAACTTTTCATTGCTTGCAAATATATACTGGGGGGAGTAGAGACACAAGCAAGTGAAATAGCAAGGTCTTTCCAGAGTAAGCAAATATCCTCTTTGAAGGTGGATGAATTTGTCCATCCACCGCAATACCCACATTTGTATATACCTGTATCACAATAAGAATAATGATACTGATTTGTATTTCCACAAATTTTAATATTATTTTGTAGAGTTATCTCCCACCATAATTGTGTTGGACAAACACCCCAAATTTCAATCTTTGCCTTCATTTTTCCCTTACCTCCTTTTATTTTTTTAGCCCCCGCGCTTTGAAGTCATCGCCGCGCGGGGGAATAAAAATCATACTTCTAGGTAGGGTAATAGTTCCCTACCCAGAAGCTTTTCAAGATCCTCTAGATCTCTTCTGAGTGCCTCACGGCACTCAGAAGAGTTTGGGCAATGAAAGCAAGGGGGATCAATCTCAATAATGGGATCCCCCCTTCTTGGAATTGTTACTAACCCACCATGACAACAATCATGGTGGGTAAAAGAAAGATACATAACATTACCAATAATTTCTTGCTCCCACTTAATTTTCATCTCCCCTCCTTTCCCTCTAGCAGCCTAGCGAGATAAAAGCTAGACTGCTAGAGATTTTTTTTAGGAGGCATAAAGAAAGGGAAGGGTGTATAACCCTTCCCTTTCTGTTCTTACTCTTCCTTTTCCTCTCCCTTTACCTCTTCCTTTTCCTCTCCCTTTACCTCTACTGTTACCTCTACAGTAGAGGTAAAGGTGGTGTTCCAATACTGCGAAATATGTTCCTTTATTGCCTCCCGCAATTGTGAGGCAAAGTCAACAATGAGGGAGTTTAATTCCTTTTCCAACTCCCTCCTTACTTCCTTTTTTTCCTCCCCGTTCAGACCAGGGAGGAGCTCGGTAATAATCTGCACTGGTATATCCCTCAGTTTTCGGAGACCTGGCACCAGGTCTCCCGTGACCCAAATCCCATCCTTTTTCCCACCCTTTTGGGTGGGAGTTTGGAGATCCCTAAATTTACTCAGATCCATTTCCTACCTCCTTTCTGGTATCCGTGAATATCATATTATTCACGGATACCATATTTTATTATTTTCATTTATATTTTATATACATTATTTATGCCAAAATTTTTATATTCAACATATTGTATCTGTTATATATATAGACCACAATATCTTGTATCTATGCAAATTTTATGCCATGCAAATTTTTCATAGTTTGGGTAAACTATTGAAATTACTAGCTTTTTATATGAAAAATTTTCATAGTGGAATGTAGAAATTGTGAAAAATTTACATAGTTCATGTATTTCAGTGTATTTACGAAAAATACATAGAAAAAACATAATGATTTCAATATGTTACACGTTTGGCATATATATTGCATACAAAATACAAATGAAAGGAAAAAAGAAAAAAGGGTAAAAAATAAAAAAAGCAAGAAATAAAAGAAAAAAAAAGAAAAGGGAAAATAAAATAAAATAAAATAAAAACAAAAAATATATTTCATGCGAGGTAAAGAAGATGGGTAACCCAAAAGGGAAAGCACTTACAGGCAACAACCTCAGTTTTTCTTTTTTCCAAGACCCCATCGATGTGGAAAAAGTAAAGGAAAAGATATGGAAAGCCCAAAAACAGGGCAACAAATTCAAAAAACAAATTGAATACCTAGTCTGGTGTTTTAAAGGTCCAATTGTCTTGCCCCAAACTCATCACGATTCCTTCCTTATAAAAAAATATAAAGACCTTATACCTACTGAGAGACTTTTACGGATTATTGAATTTATAAATAAAGGCAAAGATTTGGAAGACTTAATCGCTACTGATATTGAAACCCTTATCTACCTTTGCGAGCTGTCTCTTATGCATCCAATAACCAAAGAGGGATATATGATATATCAATACATTTTCAAAAAGATCATAAAAAAGTATCCCCATTTACATGGGCTTGAAAAACCTACCCAAGAAGATTTTGAAACCCTGTTTGAAAATATAGGTATCAAAGAAGACCCCGATGAACTCAACGACTACTACAAAAACGAACTATACCAGCTACAAAGGTGGCTTTTTGAAAAGAGTTTCAAGGAATTTAAAAAACAAATAAATGATTAATGAGGTGGAAAATGAATACAAAAGAGATAACATATTGCTTAGTATGTCAACATTATGACTTACTTTTGAACAAGTGTAAATTAAATTATAAATCATTTTGCAATATGAAAGACTTTGAGCCTAGCTTTACCCAAACAATATTAAACTTTTTGGATTATGCCAATAAAGAAGATTACATTGATACATTTATGTATAATGTTTTAGTCTCTATGATGTTTGATTTATATGATTACAAAACAAAAGAGAGGATAAGAAATGAAAATAATACCGATTAAAAAAGATAAACATATAACAGTTGAAACACCGTTTTATCGAATAATCGAAAAAAGAAATAAACAATATTTATTAGTATTGGAAAGAGAAGATATTATTTATCCCTTTCAATTTGGGTGTTTAAAGTTGTTTGTATATAAACATGAACTAGTAGATTACTGCCCTTATGACTGTTATTATGTCCCTGTTGAATTAACTACAGGGAAAATGTTAATTCCCAGTAAAACTTTATTTGATACTATCAACTATTCAATTGAATACATAGACTACCACTTTTCCCATACAAATGATATAAAAAAATTATTAGAGGGGGCATTAAACGAGAAAGATTATATAATAAAGATAAACATAGAGTCTGTAAAAAATTTACCTAAAATTAAGAAAATACCCCTCAGAAAAGATAAAATTAAAAAACTTGAACAGAAAGTTAAAGAATTTAATGATAAATTTAAACTAAATTGGTCTCTATCTTTTGATATTGACTTATATAAAACTACTATAGACTTGTTTAAATTATTTGAAACAGTTTTAGATTATAAAGTCTATAAAGGGGGTGCGATATGAAAATAGAAGTAAATAAAAGGCTCTTTAGTTATGCTAATAAAGATAAAACTTTATGGGTAGGGATACTAACAATTAAGTTAC
>Ga0190367_1000548_pt1 | contig 26688 bp, 24 predicted proteins | sample 4872181011_MG_FD_171838 | JGI IMG/M metagenome (GOLD analysis project Ga0190367, IMG submission 171838) | Hydrothermal vent microbial mat bacterial communities from Southern Trench, Guaymas Basin, Mexico - 4872-18-10-11_MG | ecosystem: Environmental > Aquatic > Marine > Hydrothermal vents >...
GCATAAGAATACCTCTGTAAAATTAGGTTTAATCAAAAATTAGTTTTATTCGATTTTTTTAATGTCTACTACTGTTCCTGCGGCTATCGTTCTTCCCGAGTCTCTTATGGCGAATCTACCTAGTTGGGGTATCTCTGAATACTTTTCAATTACTACCGGCTTCAGCGGCTTAAACCTGACTAAGGCGGCGTCTCCTTGCTTTATAAATGCTGGATTGTCTTCTATAGTGGCGCCGGTTCTTGGATCTATCTTCTTCTCGAGAGCTAAGAACCTAACGGGGACAGTCGCCGTGTGGACGTGTAGAACCGGGGTATAACCCGCTGCTATTGCTGTCGGGTGGTAGAGGACGAAGATTCGCCCTACGAATTCATCAGCTACAGTTGGCGGTTTATCGGGGTGTCCTGCCACATCGCCTCTCCGGATTTGATCTCTGGATACACCCTTTACGTTAAATCCTATATTGTCGCCGGGTATGGCTTGCTCTATTCTAACGTGGTGGGTTTCTATCGACTTAACCTCGCCGACTATCTTTGGAGGCATGAAGATTACTCTATCTCCCACTTTTAATACGCCAGTTTCAACTCTTCCCACGGGAACTGTGCCCACACCCTTTATGCTGTAGACGTCTTGAATGGGAATTCTCAGTGGTTTGTCTATCGGTCTAACAGGCTCCTCGAATATGTCTAGGGCTTCAATTAGAGTGGGGCCTTTATACCAAGGCATCTTCTCGCTTCTCTTGATGATATTATCGCCGTAGAGGCCTGAAACAGGCACGAAGGGTATCTTCTCGACTTTATATCCTACCATCTTCAACAGTCTGGCGATGCCCTCTTTTACTTCTTTGTAGCGTTCCTCGCTATAATTGACCGTATCCATTTTGTTGATAGCGACTACTATCTGGTTGATTCCCATCGTTTTGGCTAAGAATACGTGCTCTCTAGTTTGTCCGGCTGGGCTTATACCCGCTTCGTATTCACCCTCTTTAGCTGAGACTACCAGTAACGCGGCATCCGCTTGGCTAGCACCCGTAACCATGTTCTTAACGAAGTCTCTGTGACCAGGAGCGTCTATGATTGTGAATTCGTATTTATTCGTCTCGAATTTGTAGAATCCTAGATCTATAGTTAGTCCTCTTTCTCTCTCTTCCTTATATTTGTCTAGGATCCAAGCGAACTTCCACGTTTCTCGGCCTAGACGTTTAGCTTGCTCTTCGTACTCCTTTATAGTTCTTTCGTCTACGAAGCCAGTAAGGTAAAGCACATGGCCCATTAATGTCGACTTTCCGTGATCTACGTGCCCTATTACCACCAGGTTAAGGTGCGGTTTTTTCTTCTGAGACATACCTATCCCCTACGCGAGTCTGGTATGAGATATTCTCAGCATTATTTAAATCTTGCGTGTTAACAGCTAGAAAAAGGTTATTTCGGATTAAATATGACCAGCGGGCCCGCCGGGATTCGAACCCGGGACCACCGGCTGTCTACAATTTGGTAATTACCGCAGGCCGGCACTCTATCCAGCTGAGCTACGGGCCCATGTCTACTTCCTCTATATAGTTTTTAAGACTTTCGTTTAATCGGTTCTGCTGAAACATAAGGTTGGCATTTGTGATATTGCAAAATATGGTATGGAAAGTTTCAAAAAGAATAAAAGCTATTTTTTAATTTGGTGTTTTAGAATGGCAGAAGGATATGAGTATATGGTAAAAGGACAAAAAGAGGCTAGAATAGGTTTAGACAGCGAAGAAGATATTATTCGTATGATAAATTTCAATGAAAAATTCCGTAATTTATTAAAGGAGTGTCTTATAACACTCGGTTTTAATCCCAAAGAAAGGATAATAGCACGAAAGGATGGCGTGAAAACAGATATTCTCATACGAATCAATGAACAAGAAGAAATCGGTGTAAGTATAAAGTCAAGTACAAAAACTAGTTTTCATCAACTAGATAGAAGACGTCTTGAAGAGTGGAAAACGTTTCTGAACATGCCGGATGAAATTTTTGAAATAATAAAGGAAGCAATATTGCGAATTGCTAGAAATTCTAGAAATAAATTCATATTAGAAAAAAATCAAGATAAAATAAGAAATTTCCTTGCTAAACATCTTCGTGAAATAATAAATGAAATATTTAGAAAAGGAGAGCAAAAATTGAAATTATTCATGATAAATGATAAAAGGAAAAGAAGAATATATATCTTTCATATGGATGATGTTCTTAACTTTCTGTTTAAAAATGCAAATAATAACATATCTTTTACAGAAAAAGGAATTATAAGACTTGGTAACTTTATGACAATTCAAAGAAAAGGTGGTGATGGAAAACACATCACTATTCCCAAAACCGATTGGAGACATCCTGGCAATCAGCTGCAATTTAAGTTTTCTCCATTAAAATTTGCAGAATACATTGAATTAACAAAGGCAATTAAATTCTGTACTATAGATTACTGAATAATGCTTGATATAAGTCACTAATGATTTTTTCTGGGTTTTCAATACCGATAAGTTTGGCTATGGAGAGATCAAGTTTGTATCTATATTCTTTGTTTAATTGTTCCCATAAAGGTGGAAGAGGTTTATTTAACACTTTGTTAACGTTTTCAATAACTTCTACCATTGCTTCTTTATTTATCGCATTTATATTGACTATAGGCAATTCAACATAGTCATTTTCTAGAAATCTAGTCCATGTTTCTGAAATTCTTCTACCCAGTAACATTAGAACTGAAATAAAAATTGTGCTATTAAACCAACCAATGAGAAGCTTTGAAAGAGTTTCATCATTGTTTCTAACAATGTAAAAATTCTTAGAAGCAGCTACCTTTTCTTTTGTGTAATTCGCAAATACACTTCTATTTTTGAATAGCAAATCTACTTTATCAGGAACAAAAACTTGTCCAAATGGTTTCTTAATTGTTATTTGTTTATGAACATGACTATACCAGTATTTGCCGTAGGCATTTATAGCTGGTTTTGCTGTACCCGAACTAAAACCCCACCTAATATATTCACGAAGATCACTTGGCAGCTTATTAATTTCAACTGGAGGAATTGAAAGCATGAACGTATTAACTTCGGCTTCAATTTTATGGCTATAAAGGCTTGGCTTACGAAGAGTTTTTACTAAAAATTTTTTATTTAAGGATAATTCAGTTTTAGTTTCTAAGTATTGGATTTTCACAAAATCACTTTCTTCTTTTGTGATTTTCCAGTATTTGTTTGGGATGAAAAAGAATTCAGGTCCGTACATCTCAACTCCTCTTATGATGCTACTCTTGCCAAGTATATCGTTCCAATACCCTAATGTTCTCTTTTTCAATCCTTGTTTAAATATATTAACAATAATATTCCTGAGCTTACCCTCTCCGAATAAGGCTAGCCAATTAATGTCTAAGAATCGTGGCAAATTATGAAGATTTATCGTATTCGCATATGGTTTTCTAACATCTCTTTTATTCATAATAATCTTAGCTACTTCTTCGATGTTATTATTCAACTCAATAAATACTGTTGATCTGTCTTTATTATCGCCTTTAACAGCTACTATGATCACTTCTTTAAATCCACTATCCTCTGAGAATGATGCTCTTGATTTGCACTCTACCATGGCATATATTCCATATTTCTTTCTTAGCAAGGATTTGTATCCTCTTCCATATATAGTATAAAATGTAGAAGCTGGAAGTACCGATATGAGCAAACCACCACTATTTAAAATATAATCACAAAGAAACATAGACAAAGTTTGAAGACTCACTTCCCTTCGAGTTATGTACTTTTCATATCCTAATTTTTCTATAATTGTAAGAAGATAGTTTCGATACTTCTTTTCTAAATATTTCCATCGAGTAAAGGGAGGGTTCGTTAGGATAACATCTGCCTTTGGCAATTCGCATTGTATAACAAATGGTGAAGAAACCTTGGATATTTCTTTGAATGCATCTCCAACTATTACAGTAACAATATCCTTTTTCCCCTTCGTTACATGTAATAGCGATGCATAAGCAACTAGAGCTGGTAAGGGTAATGGTTCTATACCCCATGCTTTCTGTACTTTTTCTACTCCTATTTTTTTAATGGCAGTTGTTAATGTGGAGCCAGAACCAAGAAATGGATCCGCAAGAACGACTTTTTCGTTTCTTGAGCGTTTTAGAAATTCTTCAACAACTAGTGCCATAAGATTCGTTCCCTGTTGTATAGTATAATATGCTGCAAATTTCTTCCTCTTTTCTTGGGGGATTAACTTTTGGACTCTTACTTGACATTCCTCAATTGAAAGATTTATTTTCTGTATTTCCGATTTGATAAATCTAATTTCAGTAGAGTCTAATTTTCTTAAATTTGGTAATATTGGAGCATTCCATGATGCTAATGACTCTATGTCATCTTCATCACTGTATTTTAATATAGTAGCTAGGGCAGTGATAAAAATTCTGAAACTTTCTTTGCTAACAGGCTCTATTCCTAACTTTTCTAGTATTTTATTAGCTCTCATCTTTCTTTTCACCTTTCTTCAACGGTTTTACAACAATTATAAGCTCTCCGCCTTCGGCTCTGATTTCCCAGCTAAGTTTGTCTCCCTTTGAAAGGTTAAACTGTTTAACGATTCCCATAGGAATAGTTGTTCTTAAAGACTTGCTTTTTGATGTAGCCTTAGTAAGCACGGTGATCTCTCCCATTGTTAATAACCCATCATAATTATAGGTAAAACTATTTATAAAGATTTTGATATAAGATTTTACCTAATAATAGGTAAAATACTAGGTAAAGTGGTTGGCATAGAGATTACGCCGATATTAGGGAAACCTAAAAATAAAAGAGCAATAAGTGGTTAGGCCTGCTAAAGGAAGGTCTAGATCCCCAAATATAACCCCGCTTGCAAAAACCTTAGTGTTTTAATAGAACCTGTCTAGTCGGCGTCGCCTATAGTGTTCTGAGTTAAGTAACCGTTTGAACTTAGGTTATTGCTCGGCTAAGACTTTACCGCTACTATAATGAAGGACGTTATCCCACCGTGTTTTACGGTATACGTTTTCCTTAAAGCAAAACCATGTTTATTCAAGATACTTGTTAAGAGTTTTTTACGAGGAGTTAAGACACATAGAACTCCATTTTTTCTTAAGAGTTTATGTGATTTTTTGGTTAAAAGATGGTAAAGAAGCGATATATCGTATATAGATTTCTCACGTATACCGAAGGGAGGATTCGTAATTATCACGTCGAAAAATGAGGAGGGGAAATGGCTATCCGCCTCTGCTATATCTAAAATTTCAAAGTTAACCTTTACTCCTGCATGGTCAGCGTTTATAGTCGCGCCGGCTATATGTTGTGGGTTTATATCCGAGCCCCATGCTTCCACATCTGGATTAAGGTATTTACATTCAATTAGGATTGTGCCGCTTCCACACATGGGGTCTAGGATTCTCTGCGCTTTTTCCACATCGGCAACCTTGCACATACAATATGCTATTAGAGGATTAAGTGAGGACGGATGTACATATACTTTATATCTCCTCTTGTGGAGGGCATTTAGACCTGTTAAATCAATTCCTAGACGATACTTATCTTCTATTACTTCAAGGTAAAAGATTATGTCAGGGTCGCTGAGAGATACCTCAGGTGTTGCTCCGACTAATTCTGACATTGTTCGTTGGATATTTTCGCCTAAGAAAGCCGCTAAATCGACAGAGGAGAAGCAGTGCTCTCCAATACGTAAACTTCTAACCATAAAGGTCATTCGCGGACCAAGGAAATCGTAGAGTGTTTTACCGTCTACCCTGATAGCGATTTTATCCTTCGTCGTTTTGCCCTTTTGAAACAGAAGTATTACACGTTCAATGCATCTAAGCTCGTGCATTTCTTGAAGAATAGAGTAGTCATCTTCAAGAAACACATAAACTCTACCGCTGAGCCTTCTATAATAGACGTCCTTAATCGATCTTATTTTCCTCATTAGTTCATCTTCGACAATTTCCTCTAAGCCGGGTATGGTAGTTAATAGAACCAGCATTATTTTCTTCCGTATATCAACGAAAGGAAATACAAAAATTTTTCCCTTAGGAAGTTTCGTGCAAAGCTCGTGTCGTAAGCGAGGAATGTGTTGTAGTGGAAAGCGGTCATAAGACCTAGGAATATCTTTTCTAGTAGTTTTATTGGAAGAAAGGAACCCTTTATGACGACACGGTGCCCATCATCTACAAGTACTCCATCATCTATTTCTACCATGTGTTTGCTATTTTTTAACATTTTATTGTATTCCTTGTCTTCTACAAAAAGGACTAATATGTATTCGGGTACTTGATAGCCGTTTTCTTCCGCGACGGCTCTCGCAATAGTAATAACTTGTTCTGCCTCTTTCAGTGTTAAAGATGTCTTTTCAAGTCCGCATATTTCGAACAATTTTATCGTTATTCTTATAGGCTAACCATATTTTATTTGTTATCCTCACAGGTTTTTGTGCTTGGTTATTATGGGAATTATCGCTTTTAAGTAAGAGCTTTTTAAGGGTTTTTTCCTCTTTCCTTTAGCTATTAGCCATAGAGCACTAGTTTTCGTTATCATATACTTTACGCCATGGCTAGTCCGGCTATACACGTCAATTAATCCTTCCCTGTGTAAATTTTCTAGAATATCCTTAACTAAAGTCAGTATAACTGGCTGTGCTGGGAGTCCGGCTGATACAGCTATTTTCTTGGCGGTAAACGTTATCGCGCTACCTTTGGTTTTGCGTATAAAGGAGATTATGGTTAGGACCACAAGAGCTTTAACTTCTTCATAGCTCCTATAGAGTATGTCGGCTCTCTTGAATCTAGCCGTCATGAAGCTATTCTCAATCATTATTTTAAAATATTAGCGGCTTTTTCCGCGACAAATATATATAGATATTATCATATGCAAGAGGTCTGCATTATGAAAGTGAATACTTTAGGTTGTTTTAGTGATAGAGAATGATAGCTATGGAGCTTGACACCCACAACATAATGCCGCCGCGGGAATTCCTGCCAAGAATATCAACGTGTCAAAAATATTAAAACTATCGTTAAAAATTTGTTAGTATCGTCAACGTCTTGTAGAATCCGCTGCTGAAATTTTACTTTACAGACTTGCTTGTACTTTGCCGCAAACTGGTTAATGCGTAATAAATCGCTTGACTTGCTAAAGGTTTTGCGGTTTATATAGGGAGTGTTTAAGCGTGGCAGCTAAACTTGACATGTTAATTTGCCGAGACCCTACTCTACTTCTGTAAAGGCAGAGAAGTAAAGGTCAGGTTGCAGAAATGTAGTGGTGGGAACTAACGGCGTTCTGCTCGATAACTATCCGACTAAGTCGAGGAAACCCCTAGAACTAAGGGAAAAATATTAAAGAGTGTTGTGGAAGGTTGTCTCGGTGGTATCTTGGGGAAAGTAAGACCTTTGTACATAAAGAGGGCTGCAAGGAAGTTGCTCGAAAGCTATCGAGATAAGTTCACAGACGATTTTGAGCATAACAAGCGAATGGTTACAGAGTTGACGGATATAAAATCTAAGACTTTAAGGAATCGCGTAGCAGGCTATATTACACGACTAGTCAAAATTGAAAAGCGAAGACAAGAGCAGAAAGCCATAGTCGAGTAGTAAAGCACTATTACCTTAGTAGAATAGGTATATAAGCTTCTCTCAAAATTAAATATACGATGAGGAAACTGACCTGCACTGACGCGTGATGATGTGTACCTCCACTGATTTTATGGTTTTCTGGCGAAAGTTATATACCCTGTATGACCTACCATGAAGGTTTCAGGTCTGGTTTTCCCCGGTCTAACTTTATAAGTTCTTAGCATTACTTCGAATGTGCTGCAGTCGATGAAACCTCTTGTTTCGAGTGTTTCAACTGTTTTTTCAACTTGATTTATAGTAGGGGAGAAACTTACGAAAACTCCACCATGGCGCAATGCGTTATATGAATTCTCTACGGCTAGCCAAGGGTCCGGGATATCCAGAAATACGGCATCGATTTCTTTCTCTTCTATCTCTTGGGTCACATCACCTAACTTCAGCACGACCCATTTATCCAGACCAGACATCTTTAAATTCTTTTTTGCGTTTTCCAAGTTCTTTCTAGATACATCGTAGCTAAAAACTACCCCGGTTGGTTTGACAAAATGAGCGAGTAAAGCGGTTAAAGCCCCAGTCCCCGTACCAGCTTCAACTACTCGAGAACCAGGCCCTATCCCCGAGATAATTATCATTATAGCTGCATCTTTAGGGTATATTACTTGGGTGCCTCTCCTAAAGTTTCTTACAAAATCTAGCGGCAAAGGTTTTAAAATTCTGAAGTTGATTCCTAGATGGGTCTTAATGGAATCTCCGTAGTTTTTGCCTTCTAAATCGCCTAGTCGGATTATCCCCTTGTGGGTGTGAAACTCCTTTTTGGAATCTACTTTTACCAAGTATCTTCTTCTCTTATCAAGGTATAGTAGCACGTAGTCTCCCTGTTTTATTTTCATGAATCCCCCCTGATAGCATTATAGTAACCAGACGCAACACTTAAATAGTGTTACTTGCTGTCGAGATTAGGTTTAAAAAGGTTATGGACATGCTGGAAGAGATATACATACCGGACACAGATGCAATATTGAGAGGGGTAGTTAGGAGATTAATCGAAAGAAACGAGATAAGGGGAAAGATACTGGTCCACATGCTAGCAGTCGATTTCTTCGAGAAAATGGCTAGGGAGGGCGGTAGCCAGGGGTTAGTGGGTCTGCAGGAGCTAACGATGTTGAGGGAAGCCGTTAATGCAAACCCTAAAGTTGACATAGAATATACCCGGGAACTGCCTGAAGGTCATAAATTCAGAGGGGATCTGGACATTAATGATATAATAAGAGACTTAGCTCTGGAGTTAAACGCGGTTTTAATAACTTCAAGTCCGTTAAGAGCTCAGAGCGCTAAGGCCCTAGGTATTCAAGTTATATTTGTTGGTGGAAAAGATTCGAAGCGGTTAATTTTAGATGAATTCTTCGATAATAACACTATGTCTGTTCACCTCAAGGAAAACGTCTGCCCATACGCTAAAAAAGGCACGCCTGGTAAGTGGCGTTTCGTACCGCTTCGCGATACTCCAATGACTCGAGTTGAAATAGAGGAGATAGTTAGAGAGATAATAGAGGCTGCCAAAACATCACAAAGAGCTTTTATAGAAGTTGAGAGATCAGGATCGACGATTATTCAGTTAGAGAACTATAGGATAGTCATTACTAGGCCACCGTTTTCCGACGGCATCGAGGTCACGGCTGTGAGACCTATTGCTAAGTTATCTCTGGAAGATTACAACCTACCGGCTAAGCTTATTCGTAGACTTGAGAAGCAGGCCGAGGGGATATTGATAGCAGGTGCTCCCGGAATGGGTAAGACCACGTTTGCCCAAGCCTTAGCCGAATATTACCACAGGAAGGGGAGAATAATAAAAACAATAGAGTCCCCCAGAGATATGCAGTTGCCGGACGAGATTACTCAGTACTCCAAGAGTCACGGTACGTCAGAAGAAGTTCATGATGTGCTCTTACTGTCTAGGCCTGATTACACATTCTTTGATGAAATGAGGGATACTAAAGACTTTGAGCTCTACGCCGACCTCAGATTAGCTGGCGTGGGTATGGTGGGAGTGGTGCATGCTACGAGCCCGATAGATGCTATTCAACGGTTTGTAGGCAGGGTAGAGTTAGGTATGATACCTTCCATAATAGATACTGTCATCTTCATAGAGAACGGAGAGGTAAGGAAGGTATACGAGCTAGAGACTGTAGTGAAAATACCGCATGGTTTAAGGGAGGCTGACTTAGCTAGACCCGTAGTGGTTGTCAAAAACTTCCTCACAGGCGAGCCTGAGTATGAACTTTACGTCTTCGGAGAAAGGACTTTCGTCGTCCCCGTGAAGCGGACTAAAACGGCTAGGGAGAGGAGAGTAGAGACAGCGATATACGCTGCACTCAGGAAATACATACCTGATGAAGACATCGAGATAGAAATTTCCCAAAATGGTAACGTGACGATACACGTAGATCCCGAGTACTACAACGTGTTGTTAACTAGTAAAGTACGCAGAAAAATAGAAAGAATCGGTAAAAAACTTGGAGTGAGCATAACGTTTAAACCTAAGTTCAGATAAGTAGTTAGCATAACAATAGAGCAAAGAGATAATCTAAAGATGAGTTTAATTATGAGAACTCCACTTCTAATAAATAGAATCGAGGTCTAAACATGGCGATCAGATCCTGTAGAAGATGCATCTACTATACACCGAGCAGGAGTTACTGTCTAAAGCTGATGAAAAAAATCGAAAATCCCGACGAGCCTCCATGCATGCAGATAAGTTCACCCCAGAATCAGAGCCGTAAGGGATCTATAGTAGCAAAGCCGGTTTTACCAAAGAGCGAGAAGATTCAAATTGAAGAAGAGAAAAGGTTGAACAATAATAGTTTCAGAGATGAAGATACTCAAATGGAAGCACTAGCATATAATCCGACTCTTGAGGAAACAGCTAGATCTCAGACAGTGATCTCATATCCGCCTCAACAATATCAATTAAATGAGAAAGTTCTAAGCTCTTTCTCTACACTTGTGTCTTATAAGTTGCCGTCTGAGTTTAGAGATTACTATACCTCTACCGGGATACCATACCTAGATGAAATCCTGGGTGGGGGTTTTCTAAGAGGGAAAACATATCTAGTAGCTGGCGAAACTGGTTGCGGAAAGACAATTTTTTCATTGCAATTTCTAATTTATGGAGCATTACATGGAGAACCTGGAGTTTACATAGCTATAGACGAGCCTACTGATCAACTTATAAAGGGTATTAAGCAGTTTGGTTGGGATGTAACACCGCTTATAAAAGCGAGAAAGCTCCTCTTCCTTGACATGAGGACTCACTTCAGCAAGATATACTTGAGAGATGAAAGGAAGAAAATAGAGCCCAAATACATCATTGAATCTATAATAAAAAACGCTAAAGAAGTGAGAGCTAGAAGGCTAGTCATAGACCCTATAGCGCCGCTAATATATGGCGGAACTAAGGATGACGTGTTGTATGCGAGGGAGTTTCTAAGAGAGATGGTTTTTGCTATCGAAAAAACGGGGAAACTGACTACAGTGATGACGAGTGAGATCCCCACAGGGAGTAAACAGCTAAGTCGCTTTGGTGTGGAGGAGTTTCTAGCTTCGGGAATAATTGTTCTAGGCTTAGAAGAAATAGGGGGGAGAATTGAACGAGTTATGTACATTAGGAAAGCTAGGTGGTCCCCCGTAAGACCTGGTAAGTTTATTTTTGATATAATCCCCGGCACGGGTATTGTTATTAAGGGTCCATTGGAGAAGTTTAAAAGCTAGATAATTATTAAGTGAATTATGGAAAGCCTTAAGGAAAGACTACGACTAGTAGTTAGCAAGATAAGGCGCGCGCCGCTGATAGACGAGAAAACTCTCAACGAAATTCTCAGAGATATTCAGAGAGCGTTACTATATGCTGACGTCAGCGTCGACATCGTTCTCCAAATCACTGAAAATATAAAAGAAAGAATTAAGAAAGAGAAGCTGCCTCCAGGTTTCTCTAAAAGGGAATTATTATTAAAAATAGTTTACGAAGAATTAATCAAAATGCTAGGCGGAGAAACGAAGTATAAGCCCTTAACTAAGAGAGGGCGACCATATACGATTTTGCTTGTGGGGATAGAAGGCTCAGGGAAAACCACGACTGCTGCAAAGCTTGCATACTTCTACAAAAAACGGGGGTTTAAGGTGGGTCTAGTATGCGCAGACAACTATAGACCGGGGGCTCTACATCAGTTAAAGCAGTTAGGCGCGCAAGCGGGCGTTGAGGTCTATGGCGAGGAAGACGGTAATAGCTTAGACATAGCTCTTCATGGAGTTAACTTCTTCAAGAAACAAAATTATGACTTAATAATTGTAGATACAGCGGGCAGACACAAAGACGAAAAGAACCTAATGAATGAAATGACCGAATTGGCCTCAGCTATTCAACCGGACGAAATCATCCTAGTGCTCGATGCTACAATAGGACGGCAAGCGGAGAAACAAGCTGAGGCTTTTAACAAAGCCGCGAAAGTAGGGTCTATAATAGTCACTAAACTCGATGGCGCTGCCAGAGGAGGAGGCGCCCTAGCAGCCGTCGTGAAGACTGGTGCTAGGATATCTTTTATAGGTGTTGGAGAAAAGATTGACGAGCTAGAAGTTTTCGATCCTCCAAGTTTCGTTAATAGATTGCTAGGTTTTGGAGATATAAAGGCTATCGTAGAGAGGTTTAAAGCATATGAAGAGTTAGATAAGAAGAGGCTACGTGCTGTAGCGAAAGGAGACTTCACGCTCTTAGATCTTTTGGATCAATTAATGACATTGAGGAGAATGGGTCCTTTGAGAAAGATAGTAGAATTGTTGCCGGGAGGTTATTCTTTACCGGCGAATTTTGAGGAAATGGGTGAAGAAAATATTAGAAAGTGGATAGCTATAATGCAATCCATGACTAGAAGGGAACTTCTCCACCCCGAGATTATTGATAGGGAGAGAATGTTAAGAATAGCTAAGGGCTCGGGGACGAGTATTCGAGATGTTAAAGCACTACTTAAATCCTATAGGATGGCGAAGAGCTATATTAAGAAGCTTTCTAAGCAACGCTTTAAAAAAATACCGTACTACGGCATGTAACGCGATAAGATATGAGATATATAACGTTAATACTTGACGACGCGGAAACGCTTGTGCAGAGAAAGGGTTTTGTTGCTCGATGTATAGCGGCCGCTATTCTTCTATCTCATGATATTAGGAAAGATGTCGTGTTTAGGATTTACATAAGGAAAGGAAGTTTTCTTGTATCTTTTAAAACTGCGAGACTCCGGAATATAAGGTCGGACGAGCAGTCAGTGGGAGGCATACTAGAGAAAGTTTATAAAAAGCTTTCATGGGGTAAGAGCCTAAAGCGAGTTCATTCCGGGGTAGTTTTGTCGAAGAAGACTCTATCTGAGGTGTTTAAAAGGATGCCTGGTACCTTAGCGTTATATGAAAGTATAGGCGGGAAGGATTTAAGACGAATGGATTTTTTAAAAGTTCAACATGTAATGTACGTAATTAGTGAAAAAATAGTTTACACGGAAAATGAAATAGAATACTTTAAATCACACGACTTTATACCCATTACCGTCTCGCGTTCACAGATATGTGTTGACGCTAGGATAGTGCTCTTTAACAACGAAATGGACAGGAGGGGGCTATAAGGCTATGCTCGAGGAAGATATAATAAACAAGGCCATAGATATCTTAAAGAAATACAGTCTTTGTGACTCATGTCTGGGAAGACAATTTGCTCTCTTAGGAAGTGGTTTAACTAATCGAGAGCGGGGCAGAGCGATAAAAACGATAATACTAATGAAGGCTTTTTCTCCAAGTGGTCCAAGGGATGAGGAGTTATTGAGGATTTTGTGTGAGAGTAATTTTAAGCCGGCCTTAAAACTCCTTTCTTCATATAAAATCCTAACAGATTGCAAAATTAAACCGTGTTTCTTATGTGAAGGATTTTTAGAAAATGAGATTTTAGAAAAATGGATTAGAAAAATTCTAGAAAAAGTAGAAAATATAGAGTTTGAAACTTTTCAAATAGGATGTCGTTTAGATCCGGCTTTACTTGTGCGTGAAGAAGATCTACGCACGCGTTTTAAGTTGAGGTACGGAGAATCTTTGAAAACGGAAATAAACAGAGAATTAGGTAAAAAAATCCAAGGGAGAACTGGTAAGCAGTATAGCGCTAAATCTCCAGACCTTCTAATAATAGTAGATTTAATAGCGAATGATGTAACTCTCGAAGTAAAGCCTCTCTATGTATACGGCAGGTATAGAAAGCTTGTAAGAGGGATTCCTCAAAACATCTGGCTATGTCCTCGTTGCCGCGGAAGAGGTTGCGAAGAGTGCAAGGGGACGGGCAGGCTATATCCGGAATCTATAGAGGAGTACATATCTATACCTATAGTGAAGGCTGCCGAAGGAGATGGATATAAATTTCATGGAGCTGGAAGAGAAGATGTCGATGTACGGACTTTGGGCAGCGGAAGACCTTTTGTTGTAGAAGTAAAAAATCCGCGTAAGAGAAAAATAGACTTAGACGAAGTTTTAAAACAGATAAATAAAGAGGCCCAGGGAAAAGTTGAGGTCTTGTTTCTAAAATTTTCTGATAAGAGAACTGTTAGACGTATCAAGAGACTTGCTGAAATTTCGGCAAAAACATATAGGGCTGTAGTCACGTTTAACGAGGAGGTAAATTCGGAAAAGCTGAAAGAGCTGGAGATTTTCTTTAGAAATAGAGTAATTAGCCAACGCACGCCGAGGAGAGTTCTTCATAGACGTCCTGATAAAATCAGAAGGAAGACGGTTTTTGATGTAAAGGCTAAAAAGTTAAGTGATAGAACAGTGGAGTTTCTAGTAAAGTGCCAGGGAGGGCTCTATGTAAAAGAGTTGATAACAGGCGATGATGGAAGAACTGAGCCTAACTTTTCTGAATTTCTCGGTCTAAAGGCAAAATCCATTATCTTAGACGTAGTTGGAGTGGAGGACTCGGGGGACTTTAAGAGCTTATCTGAGGTTTAATGTGTTCAGGTGTCGTGATTACGATTTTTTCCTTTTTACCGATCTTCACTTTGATTAAATAAGCTCTTCCTCTCGTACCGATGATTACGCCAGTCTTCCCCTGAAACCTCCTATGGGGGGCGGTCTCTATATTACTAGGTGAAATGTCAATATTCACTTTATCGCCTATCTTGTACTTGTATAGGAGTCTGCTTAATCCTTGCTTTCCTCTTTCTCTGGGATGTTTCCTTAAGAGTTTCCGTCCTCTGCTTCTATACCCTCTTGAATGTCTCATATGACCACCAGCTACTACTTTAAACAATAGAGGCTATTTAAACTTAGCTTTACTTTCTTTAGCAAAAGCTTTATTGGGCATATCGCCGTTTCCTTCGTAGGGGTATGTATGGGCAGAATTAAAAAAGGAGTATTGTGTAGTGTCAAGGGTTGTGATAAAAAAGCTGTAAAAGCAGTTTCATATGATGCGTTCTCTTCAGCTAATACTTCTCTTCCTTTAAAAGAGAAAAGTAGGAGAATTTATTTATGTAAAAAACATTATAAAATTTTCAAAAAGAATTCTAAAAAACAACGAATATATGAGAAGTGGAGGATATGGCAGAGATAAGCAGAGGTAATTTTTTTGATGGAAAAACTTACATTTTATTAACGGTTAGATACTGTGGAAATCGCCACAAAGCGGCATTAATATTCTACAATCCAGCTACGGGTGAAATAAAGAAGATCTATGATCCATACAACCATAAACCCTATTTTCTGACGGATTTATCTCCTGAAGAAATCGTGGAGAAGTACCCAGACATTATAACGCATAAAGGTTTTGATCATCTAGAAGTCGTTGAAAAATATCATGCTTTACTAGATAAAAAAATCTCCATGACTAAGATTGTAGCACGTGACCCTCTCTCTGTGGGAGGATCTAGAAAATCCATGCGCGATATACTACGCGAACACGCATGGGAAGCACGTATCAAATATCACAATTGCTACATATACGATATAGGTTTAATACCGGGCATGCCATACACAGTGGAGAATGGGCAGATATGCTTAAAAGAAGTAGAAGTTCCCGAAGAACTCGTTAATAAGATTGTGCTTGCAGGACCGCGGCGTGAAGCATTTACTGACGAAATAAGAAAATGGCTGCAACTCCTACAAGCACCTATACCGAGCTTCAAACGTCTCGCATTGGATATAGAGGTTTTTTCTCCAATGCCCGATAGGATACCGAGTCCCTCCGAGGCCAAATATGAGGTGATAGCTGTCTCACTTGCTTCTAGTGATGGATTAAAGAAAGTTCTTCTACTTGAGCGAGAGAGCATAAAGGACGAGAAAATACATAAGCTAAATGGAGGCATAGAGATAGAATACTTTAAAAATGAGCGTGAACTCATAAAGAGAACTTTCTACTACCTGAAGAAATACCCGATTATACTGACTTTTAATGGAGATAACTTCGATCTCCCCTATTTAAAACATCGCGCACTAAAGCTTGGTATTAAAGAAGATGAAGTACCCATAGTTCTAGGTAGAGATGAAGCCTATGTGATAGATAGAGTACACTTAGACTTATATAGGTTCTTTAACAATAAGGCGATGCAAGTATACGCATTCGATAATAGGTATAGGGAAGCGCGGACACTAGATACCATATCTAAAGCTCTATTGGGCGAGGGAAAGGTAGAACACATTAAATCCATATCCGAGATGTCATATAAAGAGCTAGCAGAATACTCATTTAAAGACGCTGAGCTTACCTTAAAACTTACGACTTTCAATGATAGCCTTGTCATGAAGCTTATAATCCTGTTAATGAGAGTATCTAAGACTACGATTGACGACATAACGCGCACCGGAATTTCTGCATGGATAAAAAACATGCTCTATTATGAGCATAGAAAAAAGCAGTATCTAATTCCCCGCCCCGAAGAATTAACGAAATATAAAGGAAGTACAGCCACTAAGGCTATAATTAAGGGTAAAAAGTATCTAGGAGCGATAGTTATCGACCCTGTACCTGGAGTATTTTTTAATGTAGTAGTTCTAGATTTCGCTTCACTATATCCTTCCGTCATTAAACAATGGAATCTTTCCTATGAAACTGTACGATGCCCTCACCCGGAGTGCCGCAGTAATCTAATACCTGGAACACCTCACTGGGTATGTAAAAAGAAAGTAGGACTTTCCTCCTTCGTGGTTGGCTTGTTAAGAGATTTTAGAGTACATGTATACAAGGTTCTAGCGAAAAAGGAGCCAAATCCGCAGCTAAGGCGCCAGTATGATGTTGTACAACGAGCACTAAAAGTTTTCATTAATGCCTCTTACGGAGTATTTGGCGCCGACACTTTTCCGCTATACTGTCCGCCTGTAGCTGAGAGCACGACAGCTCTAGGCAGGCACGCTATTATTTCCTCTTTGAAAAAAGCTACTGAGTTAAATCTCGTAATTTTATACGGAGATACTGATAGCTTATTCCTTTGGAACCCGTCTCCCGAACAAGTAAGCGAATTAATTAAATGGTCGGAAAAAACGCTTGGCATAGATCTCGACGTCGATAAACAATACAAATGGGTGGCCTTTAGCGGAAGGAAGAAAAACTACTTAGGAGTCTACCCTGATGGCAGAGTAGACATCAAAGGGCTTGTGGGTAAGAAACGTAACACTCCAGAATTTGTTAAAAAATTGTTCACTGAGATGATCTCGATACTTTCTAGAGTGGATAGAGTAGAACAATTAGATCAGGCGAGGGACGACATACGGAAAATAACACATGACAGCTACCTGAAACTCAAGAATAGATTGTTTATGCTGGATGAATTAGCCTTTAGAGTCACGCTGACTAAGCCCCTAGACTCTTACGTAAAAACTACGCCTCAGCATGTTAAAGCCGCGCGGCAACTCGCGAAGTTTGGCAAGCAAATTGAGGTAGGCGATGTTATAAGCTTCGTGAAGACAAGAGATTCCGAAGGAGTAAAGGCGATCCAACTAGCTCGAATAGATGAGATAGACGAGGAAAAATACTTGGAATATATAAGGACTACCGCGGAGCAAATATTAGAAGCCCTAGGAATACCCTTTGATGAAATAATGGGTTATGTTCAAATGAAAATATTTTCATAAGAGAGATGAGATTTTTTCTTCGATAATTTCCTCGGCTTTTTCCTCATCAACTTTTCCCATCTCGTTGAGAGGGAGTTTCGTTAAGACGTGGACTATATCTCCGTTTTCCAGCTCTAAGAATACTTGTGGTATATCGGTTCCTCCCAGTTCATCCTTTTCTCCATATTTCTTAAGAAACATCCAATCTTCTTCTCTTTCTTCAACTTCTATATTATGTTTCTCGGAAATCTTATGAACTATTTTTAGAATTCTAGTACTTAACGGTGCCCATTTAGCAGTAACCACGATGATTTTCTTTATTCTCATTTTTGCACCTCTTGCTCTCCCCTCACTTCTGTTATATAAAACTTGCGCAGGTATTAGTTCATATCAATTCCTATCTAAGTCATTTCGTGTTTCAGCTACTATTGAGAAGATAAATTTTTATTCTCAAATCGATAACATCCTAATATAGTAATACTATGCGATATGAAGAGATATTAATTGGAGAGGAGTTAGCATTAAAATTTAAATATCCGATAGAGGAGATATTAGTGTCGATGCAAAACCGTTTTTTAGTTAGGTGAAAAATGAGTTGGGAAACACCTCGTCGCTTAGCAAGAAAGTAACGAATCTAGTGAAGACAATTTATGAAAAAGTTGAAACCTTGCAAGATTACCTTTCTGCTACTGAAGCTATGGGAATATTGAGACGTTACATGGTAATGAATTCTTTTGATGGGGCTTTAACTATGCTGGGCTTTATAACAGGTTCCTATGCAGCGGGGGGTAGGGATCCTCGTATAATACTTAGTGCGGGAATAAGCGCTAGCTTAGCTATGGGTTTGTCAGGTTTTATAGGCGCCTTAATTACAGAGAAAGCTGAAAGGGAAAAAAAGATGAAAGAGTTAGAAAGGGTACTATTTGCAAACTTAAAGGGTTCATATATTGATAAGGCAGCTAAAGTCACTGTGATTTCGGCTGCTATAGTTGATGCATTAGCGCCGGCTATTGCAGCTCTTATTTCAGCATTGCCTTTAGTCTTCGCCCTTTATGGGTTAGTGAGTTTCGATTTAGCTGTGACGTCGTCAATATTGCTAACTTTAGGTTTTATATTCATGCTAGGTTTTTATCTAGGGAAAGTATCTGGTGGTCAACCATGGAAGTATGGACTCTACATGTTAGCCGCGGGTTTTCTCTTATCTCTGATCTCTAATAGCATAGGCTTAATGAGGTGATTGAGTGGCTAGTGGGTCTACGGCAAATATTATGGTTACGAAGTTAATGCTTGATGCTTTAAAGCCCAGGGAAGTTGACTTAATAGAATTAGCTTTAGCTTTGTGCTCTTTAAGTCATGTCGGAACTGTCGATATAATTGTGACTGAGGTTGATGCTAAAACCGAGACTATAAAGATAACAGTTAAGGGAGAAGGATTAGAAATAGATGAAGTAATAGAGGAGATAGGAAAATATAGCACGGTTGTGAGAAGTATCGATGCAGTAACTGTTATGAAAAAATCTGAGCAGAAAGCCCTATGAGCGGAATCCTAGATTTCCATATCAACCCTCCATACGTATTCTTTAACGAGCAATCAGTACCATTTGAGAATTCGGACTTTGTAGTACTCGGCGTGCCCATGGATTTAACCTCGTCCTTTCGTCCAGGGTCCCGTTTTGCCCCTTATAGGATAAGGAAAGTATCCGGCGAACTTGAATCCTACTGTTTTGAAGCACATATAGATTTTGATTCATTAAAAGTATGTGATCTAGGAGATTTGATAGCGGGACCCGATGTTAACACCACACTTAGAAAACTATCTAGTGTGATTCTGGAAATTGTTAAAAATAACAAGTTTTTCGTTGTTATAGGGGGAGAACATACTATAACGTTAGGAGAAATTTCAGCATTAATGAATGTATTCGATAAAAAAGTAAAAATTCTAATTCTAGATGCTCATATGGATTTAAGAGATGAATATCCTCTCGGACTAAAAATCTCCCATGCAACTGTAACGAGAAGAATCGGCGAGAAAATAGGATTTGAAAATATGCTCTTACTGGGAGTAAGAGCTGCTAGCAAAGAGGAAGTGCGATTTTGCGAAAGCATAGACTTTAAAAAATACCTTACGGCGGAGACTATAATTTCAAATCCCGGCATCCTGAGGGAGTCGCTAGCTTCTTTTCTAAAACCTGGAGATAATATATTGATCTCAATAGATATAGATGTTTTAGATCCAGCTTTCGCTCCGGGAGTTTCTAATCCTGAACCTTTAGGTTTATCTCCCCATACAGTGATGGAGGTCTTACGCGAGGCTGTTAACTTCCCAGCTAATATCTTAGGAATTGATGTGGTAGAGGTTTCGCCGCCTTACGACATTAGTGACACTACATCGTTTATAGCGTCTAGAATAATTAAAAACACGCTGTGCTATGTAGAGCTTAGCAAGAAGAGAGAGGGTTAAATGGCTTTGATTTTCTTGTATACGGCGGATCTCTTCTTATAAACTATTTTGTATCCACAATATGGGCATTGTGTACGTTGATATTCGAGGTCGGGAAGAAGTCTCATTTCTTCTCTGTAAAATTCCTTTCCACACTTAGCACAGATGTATATTGCATCGTTGCTTCTTCTTTCGCTCTCCATACTCTTACCCTTCCGAGGCTCTAACTTATAACTTTAACGTTCACCTCCGGTAATTTGGAAATCCCTGCTTTAGCGCACCCGAATAACCTTAAAGGTTATTAATAGGTTGTAAGATAGAGTCTCGAGTGTGAGATGCTTGAGAGCGATCTTTAAAAACCTGTGTCCCAACTGTGGAGGCGAAATCGACGATACACGCTTAGAATTAAAGCTTCCATGCAAATCGTGCCTTCCTCTTCCACTCGAGAGACTTGAAAGATTGAAAAATGAAACAAATGAACTAGAATTCCTAGAAAAAATAGCGGAAGAGCTTGAGAAAATAGGTAAACTTCAAAAATACAAGGATCTGGTCGAGTTAGAGAAGCAGGTCGCAGAGCTAAACAAACTGTTTAAAAAGATTCTTGGAAACGACATGTGGAGCGCTCAGAGAACTTGGGCTAGACGTATTTTCCAGAATAAAAGTTTTTCAATATTAGCACCTACAGGAGTTGGGAAAACAGTTTTTGCAATTATAATGTCCTTGTACATGGCTACGAAAAAGAAGAAGACTTACCTAGTTCTTCCAACAACGCTTTTAGTAAAACAGGTGTACGAGAAAGCAGTGAACTTTGCCGAAAAAGTTGGGATGAAAGATATTTCCATAATTGCGTATTACACTGGCCTTAAACCTTCAGAGAAGAAGAGCGTACTAGAAAATATTAAAAGTGGAAATTTCGACGTCTTAATAACAACCTCTCAGTTTCTACTAAGAAGATTTGAATATTTTTCAGGTATAAAATTCGATTTAGTAGTAGTGGATGACGTTGATGCCATTCTAAAGTCCTCCAAGTCTGTGGATAAAGTCTTAATACTATTAGGATTTGACCAAGAAATCATCAACGATGCATCGAGGCTAGTATTATTAAAACGGAAAATAGCAATGGCCTTAAGATCTAAAAAAGAAGTGCCGGAAGACTTGGAAAGAGAATTTAAAGAATTAAACGAGAAAATAAGCAGTTACTTAGACAAAAACAGGGATAAGTTGGGGTGTCTGATAGTTTCCACGGCTACAGGGCGTCCTAGAGGATTGAGAGTGAAGTTATTCCGCGAACTTCTAGGATTCGAAATAGGTTCTAGATCAGAATTCCTCAGGAATATATCTGATCTTTATGTACCAGTTGAAAGAGATATGTTAGATCACATTCTCGAATTAACCCGTAAACTTGGTAGTGGAGGCTTGATTTTTGTTCCTGTGAGCAGGGGAATAGAATACGCTAATCTCATCGCGAAAATACTTAATGATAACGGCGTAAAAGCAGCCGTGGTTCACGCTAAGGAGAAGAAAGCCATAGATGAGTTCACAGAGGGAAAGCTCGATGTCCTAGTTGGCGTAGCGATTTACTATGGTCTACTCGTTAGGGGATTAGATCTACCCCACGTGGTAAGGTATGCGATATTTGCCGGAGTGCCCCATTTTAGATTTTCGCTAGACGTAGAAGAAGCGTTGCCTAGCAGGTTGCTACAGGTATCACTTAATATCAGAGATTGCGTAGAGCAGAGGGAAAGAGAAAAACTCGATAGAATAACCAGCAAGTTACGAACTATTTTTAACGATCTTAGCTATGGTGAAGTTATCCTATTAAATGAAGCTATAAGAACCGGAAAGGCTGTCAGCGGCAAGTTAAAGTACGCTCTAAGCTTAGTGCTTCAGCTACGCGATATGTTAAAGGATTTATTAAGCAGAGAAAGTGTGAGACAGCGCCTCGCCTCCATGCCATTAATATCTTTGAAAGAAGTGGAGGGTAAATTATATATTTACATCCCAGACGCTATGACATATCTCCAAGCTTCGGGAAGGACTTCCAGACTCTTTGCCGGAGGCCTTTCTAAAGGCGTTTCTATAGTACTGGTAGATGATGAAAAATTGTTTAATGGATTAACTAGGCAGACCAGATGGTACAGCGATGAAGTTGAATGGCATAAATTAAGTGAAGTCGATTTAGATGCGTTATTAAAGGAAGTTGACAGAGATAGAGAGCAGATCAGGTTACTGATGGAAGGAAAGCTGCAATTAAAAGTAAGAGATCTGGTGAAGACAGCATTAGTGATAGTCGAGAGCCCAAGCAAGGCGAAAACTATTGCTAGCTTTTTCGGGAAACCTTCAAGGAGGAAGGTAGGAAGACAGGTTGTTTACGAGGTTAGTTGTGGCGATTATATACTTGATATTACTGCAAGTAAAGGGCATGTTTTCGATCTGGTAACAAAAGAGGGCTACTACGGAGTTATGGTGTATGATGGAAACTTTGTGCCTTTATATACGACAATAAAAAGATGTAAAAAATGCGGAACCCAGTTTACAGACCAGGATAAATGTCCAGCATGTAAATCTACGTTATACACAGACCAATTCGACGTACTAGCTAGCTTGATAGGATTAGCTAATGAATCCGACTACGTTTTCCTAGCGACAGACCCCGACACCGAAGGCGAGAAAATAGCCTGGGATCTCTCCATGGCTCTATCGCCATACACGCGTAAAATCCTTAGAATAGAATTCCACGAGGTCACTAGAAAAGCTTTCCTAAACGCATTAGCCAAGCCTAAAACTATAAGCATGAACTACGTAGACGCTCAATTAGTTAGAAGGATAGAGGATAGGTGGATAGGTTTCGCGTTAAGCCGTAAATTATGGGATCATTTCGGTAAAAAGTGGTTATCCGCGGGCAGGGTTCAAACGCCCGTTTTAGGGTGGATTATAAATCGCTACGAAGAATCCAAGAACAGTAAGAAGACGGTGTTCATCGTTAGAATTCCAGATTCAATGATCTTTGTCTTCGACAATATCTCTTTAAACGGTCGTAAACCACGAGAAATTGTAGAAAAAATAAAGAATTCAAAACTCAAAATCACCAATGTCAGATACGAGGAGGAGGAGATCGCTCCGCCGCCTCCATTTTCCACCGATACCATGCTGAGGGAAGCCGCTAGATTTTTAAAAATAGGAGTTGACGAGATTATGCGTTTAGCTCAGGATCTCTTCGAAATTGGTTTAATAACTTATCACAGAACAGACAGTATAAGGGTATCTGCTACTGGCCAAAGAATAGCCGCGAATTACATCGGAGAAGTGTTTGGGAAGGAGTTCATAGTTTCTAGAGAGTGGAGTAGTGAAGGAGCGCACGAGTGTATACGACCTACAAGACCTATTGACGGCGAGAAGTTGAGGAACCTGCTTAGCCAGGGGCTTCTAGTTGTCACTAAGCCTTTAACTCGCTATCATTTTGTGCTCTATGACTTAATATTTAGGAGATTTATAGCCAGTCAGATGGTGAAGGCTAAAGCATTAAAGCAGATACTGGAGGTAACTGTGCTTGATGCTAAGAAGGAGTACAGCGGCTATGTTGATATTCTAGATCCCGGATTTACCCTAGTCTATAGGCCGTTTACGTTAATGAAAAAATTAAAAGTCGGGGAATATGATGTTGTCGATGTAGAGTATAAGAGGATAGTATCAATACCACTATACTCGCAAGCCGATATAGTGCAGCTAATGAAAGAGAAAGAAATAGGCCGGCCATCTACATATGCTAAAATTATACGAACTCTTTTCGAGAGACATTATGTGCTTTCTTCTAAACGCGGAAAACTTATACCTACAAAACTGGGGATTTCGGTCTACGAGTTCCTTAAGGAAAACTACAGAGATTTTATCTCTGAAGAGAGAACGAGGATTGTGGAAAGGATAATGGATGAAATAGCCGATGGAAAAATTAACTACCAGAAAGCCTTACTTGAGTTCTACGAGGAAATACGCATGGTTGATGAAGGTCAGCTATAGGTGATTGACGTGCGGGGGGCGTATATAGGAAGATTTCAACCTTTCCATTATGGACATTTAGCTGCATTAAAGTGGATATTGAAAAGAGAGAGGGAAGTAGTTCTTGTAATAGGTAGCGCGCAATATTCTCACGCAATAAAAAATCCATTTACCTTAGGCGAGCGTATAGAAATGATATGGAGTGTATTGAAAAAGGAAGGATTTCTAGATAGGGTAATTATTGTGGGCGTTCCCGACACCGATGGACAGCATAGCCTTTGGGTAAGGTTAGTAGAAACTTACGCACCGCCATTTGATAACGTTTACAGTAACGATCCTTTAACAAGGCTCCTCTTCGAAGAAGCCGGATACAGAGTTTTTTCAATACCATTTTTCGAGAGGGAAAAATACAGTGCTACAAATGTCCGAAAGCTTATAGTCAGCGGTGAGAAATGGGAGGATTTAGTTCCAGAACCGGTGGCTGAGATAATAAAAAATATAAGGGGCGATGAACGTTTGAGGAAGCTCTATGGTCAGGTCTAACTATTCGACGAGTATATTTTCCGGGTTAAAACCTAACTCTATTAGAAGCTCTTTAGCCTTGTATCTATGATCTCCCTGAAGCTCGATGCGACCGTTTTTAGCTGTTCCGCCGCATGCAAGTTTGCTTTTAAGCTTCGCCGCGAGGTCATATAAATCTACGCTTTTATCGTCGAAACCTTCCAGTATGGTGACGTCTTTTCTCCTCTTTCTGCGCTCTAATCTTATCTTTATCAGTTGTTGCTCTCTAAATACGTCCCTAAAGATCTCGTCTAGCAGATTGCTGCTCATCCTCTCCCATATTCTTTTTTAGGTTGCAGATATTCTATAATATTGGCAGGATATATATTTTGCCTCGTTAACTTGATATGTTCAACGCGTCGGCGACGGGCCCGCCGGGATTCGAACCCGGGACCACCGGCTTTCCCCCAGCGACCGGAGGCCTATGCCTCTTTTTGGTCGGCACCCTGTCCAAGCTAGGCAACGGGCCCTAATGTTTTCGGATGTTAGCATGCATTTATATTTTGCGGGGTTGGACTTGCCCAGCACTTCAGAATCTCTAGTTTATTTTGTGGAATTTCTATGCATTTCTTATTGTGGAGTTCTAATAGTTTGCGGCATATATTTTTGCCTCGTTGCAATAGAACTCTAATCTCCACGTCCTTTTCGCTTTCCAAATTTTCTTATTTTTACCTAAAATATGCAATAATTTGTTCAGCTTTTCCTTTTTTTTTTCCATAGAACGTTATGACTAGCTTTTTCTTTCTAATTCTTATTATTGGATTGAAGACTGAATTATTCTTCTGCACTTTTTTATTTCTGTTTTTCTTTATTCCTTTTTTTGTATTTTTTGATTTTTTAAGATACGTCTTTAGTTTTTCTTCTTTTATTTTTTTCTTCGTATTCCCTTTCTTCTTATTTTTGTTCTTGTATTTCAGTAGTATATTTAATCTCTTTTTTCTCTCTTCATGAAGCATAAACGAGATAGTCTTTGAAAGAAGTTTATAATCCTTTATTACAAACCTATATGATTTGCTATCCTTTCTTTCTTTTCCTTTTACTTTCAATTTTTTTATGATATTTAAAATAATTTGTCTTTTCTTTTTCCCATAACAAATATGGACCTCTTTTCCCCTTCTTTTTCCTACAATTACCGTTCCGTCACCATCGAGCATTCCCGCAATAACCGCGGGAACGCTTAATTTTTCTTTTTTAAAAATTGCTTTGCTTGGAACGTAAATAAAGATTCTTGGCTTTATCTTTCTCTTTTTCGTCATCCAGGGGTAGTGAATGGTTACCGAGCCTTGCCGGTAAGCCTTCAAAACTATTTTTATAAGTTGTGAAGTTGTAGAGCTATAGAGTACACTATTACGTGTTCTATGTCCGTCCGTTATCTCCAGTCCGTAGAGATAAGATATGCTAGCTGGTGGAGATCCTGTACATTGTACGATAATCCTTCCGAAGAGTCTTCTGTAAATTCTGTAAGCTCTCCTTTTTAGAGCATTTGTTTTCTTATCTTCTTCACTTATAGCCAATTCTTCTAAACGTATTCTTAGAAGGTTTGCGGTAATATTATAGCTTTTTAAAGCTCTCTCAAAAAGCCACATAGTAAAATCTTCTATCTCATCTTCTTTTATTTCAATCTTGTAGACTGGTATTACATTTTCTTTTATCCTAGAATATCCTTCAAACCTTAGTCTTTTCTCAAAGTCTTTCACTCTCAAATCCCTGGAGCAGTTTTAGACAAAACACCGGAGAGGGTTTTTCTAGAAAATCTATAATTAAGATGCACGTTCTGTAAAACAGACCTTGTTAGCTTCCAGGCCTTTACCATACCAGCACCTCCATTAAATCACCTCCTTCGCTGTACTCCCTCGGCTCATCCCCAAAGGATGTCGGGGGAGCGTGAAGCACTGGAAGACGCTGAAAGCCTTAGATAAACCCCAGCCCCCTAGAGGATTCGGCAACGCCAAAAAAGAACCCTCTAGGGA
>Ga0190367_1000549_pt1 | contig 26654 bp, 21 predicted proteins | sample 4872181011_MG_FD_171838 | JGI IMG/M metagenome (GOLD analysis project Ga0190367, IMG submission 171838) | Hydrothermal vent microbial mat bacterial communities from Southern Trench, Guaymas Basin, Mexico - 4872-18-10-11_MG | ecosystem: Environmental > Aquatic > Marine > Hydrothermal vents >...
AGTGGACAAGACACAATCCGTCTTCTTTTACATAAAAAACAGCTTCTACGAGATGTTCTTCAAAAGCCGTCCTTGTCTCATCAGGATATCTGTGGAATTTTATAAATGCTTTTGGAAGTCTTCCATAATTCAAGCCTTTTTCTGTAAGAATGTATTCCAGTATCTTTTTAAACCTCTTCTCCTTTATAAATCTCTCTATGTCATATCCATCCTTTTCCATAACAATTTTCAGCTCATCATAAAATGCAAACTCTTTCAGTTTTTCTACAAAGACAAGAAAATCCCTTGCATCTTGATCCTTTTCTGCAAGATTCCTTATTCTGTCAATATCATCAGCAATTTCAAAGAACTTCATTTCTGCTTTAAACATTCTTGTTGCTGCTCCAGATGCAGGAACAAACTTTACCTTCTTAAGCCCTCTTGAATTTTCTTCATAAAACCTTGCAAGATATCTTGCTTCTTCCTCTTCTATCTTTATTATCCCATCTCCTATCTTGCATGGTCTTAAAAGCTTAAGATATGGTGTTCCTTTTTTAAACATCTCTATTTGCCATAAGATCTGCTCTTCTTTTATTCCAAGTTTTTTAAAAAGCTCCCTGTCTTTTTCTGTAAATTCCATTTTCCTTCTCCTTTATTTTTGGTTATTGTATAATGAAAGACAGAAATCCTGCAAACTAAAAAAATGAAGCTTATAAGAAAGATTATTCAAAAGTTAGAACTTCTTGCAAAGGAAGAAAAAAAACAGGAAAAGATATTAGACGAGATAAAGGGGCTTTATTCACAGCTTGACCTTCCTGAAAAGGCTCTCCTGTTTAAAGAAATCATAGAAAAGATAGAGACTCCAAAAGAAGATCTTATCCACATCGTAAAAAGACTAAACTCTGATATGGAAAAAGGTGAATGGTCTCTTTTTCTTTCAGAACTGAGACAGAAGCTATCTTCTCCAAGACTTGACCTTCTTATGAAGATATCCAGACTTCCTGGAGGACTTAAATTTTTATTAGATCTTAGAAGTGATCTCCTTACAGCAAAAAGAGAATGGAATATTTTTGAACTGAATGCACTTGATAGAGACATAGTCCTTCTTTTTGAACTCTGGTTCTGTGAAGGCTTCCTTTATCTTGAAGAAATAACACTTGATTCTACTTACAGACAGATAGAGATTATAAAAAACAGTGATCTAGTTCATCCTATGACGAGCATAGAAGAGATGATAAAAAGACTTGGAAAAGACAGGAGATGTTTTGCTCTTTATCACAGACTTATCCCTCATGAACCTATTGTATTTATTGAAGTTGCACTTACAAAAGGCATACCAAGAAAGATAGATGAGATAATAGGAGCTGAATCAAAGGCTGACAGTATAGACACAGCAGTGTTTTATTCTATAAACAACACACAGAATGGGCTTGCAGGACTTGGACTTGGAAGGGTTCTTATTGCAAAGGTTATGGAACATCTAAAAAAGGATGATGACAGGATAAAGAACTTCGTAACGCTGAGTCCTGTTCCAGGATTCTGGCAAAGCTATCTTAAGCCAATACTTGAAGGAAAAGACGAGAAGTTTTTGCTTAAGTCAAAAGATATCCCTCTCTTTTTTTCAAAAAGACAAAGGTCTGTTATTCTGAAAAAAGCAGGGATTTCTGAAGAAAAAGAATTCAACAGGGCCTTGATACAGATACTTTCAAAAGAAGACTGGATAAAGGATCAGAAGCTTGTAAAAGCCCTTGAAAGACCAATGATAAAAATAGCAGCACATTATATCCTTAAAGAAAAGACTCCTACAGGAAAGCCCCTGAATCCTGTTGCAAACTTTCATCTTGGAAATGGTGCAACTGTTTCAGAGGACAACATAAACTTCCTTGCAAATACATCTTCCAGAGGACTGAAAGAATCGTGCAGTATCATGGTAAACTACATTTACTCTGTTGCTCTTCTTACAACTATTGGAAGATCTCTCAGATGGTTAGGAAAGATCGTCAGAAAATAGAATAGATTATCTCTGAAACCTTTTTATCCAAAAGTTCAACCTGACTTTTTATTTTCAGATCTTTATCCATCTTTTTCTTCAAGCTTTCAATAGCATATATAGCTGTTGAATGAGATCTCTTTATCTTTTTTGCTATTTCTTCAAAAGACTTATCCGTGTGTTTCTTTGCAAGATATACAAAGATACTTCTTGCCATAGAAGGTATCTTCTTCCTTGAATTAGAACATAATTCTTCTGGATCTGTCTTGAAATATCTGCAAACGACCTCCATTATCTTGTCCAATACATCTGAGAAGCTTTCTGGAGGAATAATCTGACTGACTGTTTCTTCAGCAAGTTCAAGGTCTATTTCTGCTTTCATAAGATCTGCCTTTGCTTTAAGACATGTTATAACACTTTCCATCTGTCTTACATCCTTAGTAATCTTTGAAGCAAGAAAATGAATAATCTCTTCCTTCAGTTTTATCCCCTGTTCCATGGATTTTCTTAGGATAATCTTAAAGCGAGTCTCATAATCTGGAGGTTTTATAGAAGCAATAATTCCTGAAGTCAGCCTTGAACATAGTTCTTTTGAAAGCCCAGGAATCTTATTTGGAGGAATACAGCTCGTAATTATTACTTTCTTCCTTTCGTTCACGAGACAGTCCAAAGTATAAGCAAGTTCTATCTGTGTCCTTTCTTTTCCACTTAAAAAATGAATCCCTTCAAGAAGCAAAACATCACATGACTTTCTATATCTTTCTTTAAAAGACTCTATCTGTTTTGTCCTTACAGCATATATTAGGTCATTCAAAAAATCTTCAACTGTAATATAGACTACTTTAAGAGCTGGATTTTTGCTTAAGATCAGATTTCCTGCAGCCTGAGAAAGATGAGTCTTTCCTAAACCAGGCTCAGCCAGCATAAGGAGTATTCCATAATTCCAGTTTTCATTTTTTGCAAAAGCAGAAGAGGCATTATAAGCAAATTCATTACATGGACCAACAACAAACTTCTCAAATACAAAATTCTTATTCAGACGAATCTTTTCATATCTGAATGAATCACCTAAGTAGAGTTGCTGCATTTCTTTCTTCTCTTCTTTCTTAGGTATTACCCTGAGCTGGATCTGGATCTTTTCATCAAGTAATGAAGAAAAGGTTTCTTTTAAAAGATGAAGATAATTCTGCTCTATCCATTTGCACGAAAACCTGTTAGGACATCCTAATATAATAGACCTTCCTTTTTTTTGAACGAACTTGATAGGTTTTATCCAGAGAAGATAGCTTCTTAAAGGAATCCTTTCTTTTATCCTATCTTTTACCTTTTCCCATATGTCCTCCATATTTTTAGCCTTAAAAAAAGTAGTGTTTTACTTTTTTATTAAATTCACATCCTGTGTCAAATCTGCTAAGCAGTGTTTTTAGTAAAAAAACACTGATATCTCAGGAAGGGTTATCTCATTAAGGACCACATTTCAGGATAAAAGATGGAGAAGATCTGTTTTGGAAAAAATAAAAGAATAGAAAAAAAATTTCTCTCTTGATGATTCTCTAATTTTTTTCTATTTTCTGCTAAGATGAAAGAAAGACCTCCCTGCTTTGGAAAATTGGACGAGGTCTTTCCTGTAGGAAATGAAGGGATAAGGGAAGTCAGAGAAAGGTGTATCAGATGTGATTATAGGATTCAGTGTCTAAAAGAGGCATTGAATACAGAGGAAGGGATAAGATTTCAGGAAGAGATCCTTAAAAGAACTCCAGCAAAAACTATATCTGATTGGATAAGAAGGTGGTCTGAGAAAAAGCTCTTAAGTAAAAGGCTTGAGGAAGAGGATATATTTGAGGCTATCTGGAATGACTTAAAAGGTGTTCTTTTTTCACCATCTTTTTTCTTTTCAAAAAAGACCCTTTCTGCAAAAAGGGCTTTTATTTTTGGTCTTTTTACAGGCTCTGTTGGATCTATGTTTTCCCTTTTTTGGAACATCTTACTTTTTTCAAAAAAATATCCTTTTCTGCTGAAACTTATAGAAAGCTCCAATCTTTTTATCTTCCTCAGTTTTCTCTCTATTCCACTTATTATAAGCCTAAGCATTATTTTTTATACTGGACTTGTTCATACATCCCTGGCAATCTTAGGTGCAGGAAAAGAAGGATTCTATAAGACACTTTCTGTAATATGTTATAGTCAAGCTCCAAAACTTTTCTGTGCTATTCCTTTTGCTGGAGGAGCAGTAAGCTTCTTCTGGAAGATTTTGATTCAGATAATAGGACTAAAGCATGCACATGATACGAGTTATAGCAGAGTTTTTCTTGCACTTATTTTACCTTTCCTGACATTCTTTTTCCTTATGATCCTTGTATTCTTTGTAGTAATCTTCCACTTCATTCCTAAGAACTTTTAACCATGGGAAACATAAGCTATGAAAAGGTATTAAACAAAGCACAACTTGAAGCAGTAATGACAACAGAAGGACCTGTTCTTGTTATAGCAGGTGCAGGAAGTGGGAAGACAAGGACAATTGTATACAGAGTTGCAAGGCTTATTGAGCTTGGAGTTCCACCTTCCTCCATACTTCTTCTTACATTCACAAAAAAAGCTGCAAAACAGATGCTTGAAAGAGCAGCAAGAATTCAGGATGAAAGATGCAGATTCGTTGTTGGAGGGACATTTCATTCTTTTGCAAACAGGATCCTCAGAAGATACAGCAGAGAAATAGGATTCAGAAATGGCTTTTCTCTTATTGACAGATCGGATACAGAACAGATCATCTCTTCAATTATCTCTGATATTGGAAAAAACAGAAGATTTCCAAAAAAAGGGACAGTTGCTGACATAATAAGTAAATCAGCAAATACAGGAAGGTCCATAGAGGATATACTGAAAGATGAATACGAGCACTTCATTGAATTTGCAGATCAAATAAAAAAGATTGAATTGCTATACAGGGAATACAAAAAAGCTCATTCACTTATAGACTACGATGATCTTCTTATCTATCTGAAGAAGCTTTTAGAAGTGGAGGACATAAAGGAAAGGATTTCAGATCAGTTTAGATACATAATGGTGGATGAATATCAGGATACAAACAGGATTCAGGCAGATATTCTTGAAGGTCTCTGTTTTTTACACAAAAACATCATGGCTGTTGGAGATGACAGTCAGGCAATATACTCTTTTAGAGGGGCTGATTTCAGAAATATGTTTGATTTTCCAAAAAGATTTCCCGGGACAAAAATAATAAAGCTTGAAGAGAACTATCGTTCAACTCAGCCTATTCTTAACTTCACGAATGCACTCATGAAACACGCAATAAGAAGCTATACGAAATGTCTCTATACGAGGAGAAAAGGAGGAAAGAAGCCAGAAATTGTAAATGCAAGGTCAGAATCAGAGCAGGCAAAATTTGTCTGCAGCTACATAAAGGAGCAGATAAAGAAAGGATATTCATTAAAGGACATAGCTGTTCTTTTCAGGGCTTCACATCATTCATTTGAGCTTGAAGCAGAGCTTTCAAGACAAAGAATTCCATATGTGAAGTATGGAGGATTTAAGTTTCTGGAATCTGCTCATATAAAGGACTTCCTTTCTTATCTTAAAGCATTCCTTAACAGAGATGATGTCATAAGCTGGACAAGAATACTTCTTCTTGTAAGGAATATAGGTCCAGCAGCTGCAAGAAGTATATATGAGTGGATGAAGGAAAAGGAAGTTCCTGCAGAAGATATAAAGGATTGGCCAGGAATGAAAGAAAGGTATTCTGAGCTGAAAAGGCTTTCTGAACTTTTCTCAAACCTTTCTAAGGCTTCTTCTCCAAAAGATGCAGCTCAGCTTACACTTGAATACTACACCGCCATTCTTCAGGAAAAGTTTGATGATTGGCCAAGAAGAAAAAAAGAACTTGAACAGCTCGTCCTTATGGCAGAAAGATACAGAAGTCTTAAAAGCTTCATAGATGACCTTTTTATTGAACCACCTGAAAGTCCAGATGATCTTTCAGAAAAAAAAGACGATCTTCTGACACTTTCAACTGTTCATTCAGCAAAAGGTCTTGAGTGGGCTATAGTGATCATTATATGTGCCTCTGAAGGAAGATTTCCTCTTTTAAAAGCAAGACAGAGTGTAGAAGAGATTGAGGAAGAAAGAAGGCTTATGTATGTTGCAGCAACAAGGGCAAAAGATCATCTTGTTATATGTTATCCTGGAGGAGAGCTTTCTTCATTTATAAGAGAGGTTCCAAAAGGTCTTATGTCGTTTAAAGAAGAAGAGGATTTCTTTTTATTGTTTAATCCTGGAGACAGGGTATATCATCCTAAATTTGGAGAAGGAAAAGTAATAAGGATGGTTGGAAAGGAAAAAATAGAGGTCCTGTTTTACAGAGCTGGAAGAAAGCTTCTTCATCTTGGCTATACAACCCTTGAAAAGATATAATCGCTTCTGCTGATGAACTGAAAGAGATGTGGAGTATAGGATTTCTAATACTTTTTTTTGTATCTTTTTCAAACTGCAATTCAATTGATTTTTCTTTTCTGAGAAAAAAGATGGTAGAAGAGCAGATAATTGCAAGGGGAATAAGGGATAAAGAGGTTATAAGAGCTATGCTAAAAGTTCCAAGACATCTCTTTGTTCCAGAAAGATACAGAAAAGAGGCTTATTGTGATTATCCTCTTCCAATAGGATATGGACAGACGATATCTCAGCCATATATTGTTGCACTTATGACTGCCCTTTTAGAACTGAAAAAAGATGACAGAGTTCTTGAGATAGGAACAGGATCCGGTTATCAGACAGCAATACTTGCAGAGATTGCAAAGGAGGTATATTCTGTTGAGATAATAGAAGAGCTTGCAAAAAAAGCAGAAAGGCTTTTAAAAAAGCTTGGCTACAAAAACATCCACATAAAAGTAGGAAACGGATATTATGGATGGCCTGAACATGCACCTTATTCTGCAATAATCGTCACATGTGCTCCAAGAAAGATTCCTCCTCCACTTCTAAGTCAGCTAAAAGATGGAGGAATTATGGTAATTCCTGTTGGAAGAGAATATGGGATTCAGAAACTTATAAAAGTAAGGAAAATAAATGGAAGGATATATAAAGAGACTGTTACACTTGTGAGATTTGTTCCTATGCTGAAGGAAGCTCCTTAGAAGCTATGTCTTTTGCCATCTGTATCAGCTTCTCTTGTGTATTCAAATCAGGATTTTCTATAACTTTTTCGTGAAGTCTTCTGAGGATCTTGCCTACAAGAGGTCCTTCAGGTATTCCCAGTTCTTTCATGATTATGTAACCGTTTATCTTTAAGTCCTTTATACTTAAAGCAAATCCTTTATTCAGTTCATCTTTTACCCTATTTTTTAATTCTTCCAAAAGCTTAAGTTCATAAGACTTATCTGTTCCATGTGCAATAAGGTCAGCTCTTCTCAGAGATATAAGTTTAAAGATCATATCTTTTCCAACTCTTCTTATAAGCCTTCTTATAGCTGAATCTTTCCAATCTGACCTGTAATTTAGCATATGATTCCTTACAAGAACACATACTTTTCTTATCTCTTCATTACTGAATCTAAGTCTTCTCATTATCTTTTCAGCCATCCTTTCACTTTCCCTTTCATGTCCATAAAATACTACCCTTTTTTTTATCTTTCTCTTTGTCCTTGGTTTTCCTATGTCATGAAGGAGAGCAGAAAGTCTAAGGATTGGATCAGGTTCTACGAGGTCAACTGTAATGAGTATGTGTTTCAGGACAGTGTATCTGTGATATCTGTTTTGTCTCATCTTCCATCCTTCAAGAAGTTCTGGAATTATGTATCTCAGAAGACCTGTTTTTCTTGAAAGCTCTATTCCTTTTGATGGAAAAGGACTTATAAGTATCTTTAAAAGTTCATCTCTTATCCTTTCCTGTGAAACTGACTGAAGAAGACTTGACATCTCTTCTATTGCCTTTAATGTCTTCTTTTCTATCCTGAATCCAAGCTCAACAGAAAGCCTTATAGCTCTAAGCATCCTTAAAGGATCTTCTTTAAATCTTTCATATGGATTTCTCGTTGCTCTTATTATCCTTTTCTCAATGTCCCTTCTTCCTCCTTCAGGATCTATTATCTTTTCCTTTACAGGATCATATGCTATTGCGTCTATCGTAAAGTCTCTGAACATAAGGTCAGAATAAAGATTCCCACCTTTGAATGGAGTAATCTCATAGTTTTTCTTTTTTATGACCAGTGTTACGGTATCGTGCTTTAAGGAAAAATGAGTTCTGTCTTTAAATATCTCCTTTATCTCATCAGAAGATGCAGAAGTCGTTATATCCCAGTCTGAAACCTCTTTTCCAAGCAGAAAATCTCTTACAGCCCCTCCTACAATATATGCCTCATGTCCAGAGTTATAGAATCTTTTAAGTATAAACCATACCTCTTTTGGAACTTTCATAGCCCTGGATCAAAATACCTTTTGAGAATAATTCTCCTGTCTTCCTTAGATGCATTTACTAAAATCTTAGGGAATCTCAGACCTGTCTCTTCAGATACAGGCATTCCATTTAAAGGAGAAACAGATACATATATGAAATCTTTTCTTTCTGGAGCAATTATATCCTTTGGAGATAAGAAGACTATATCTGCTGGCTGAAGAAGTTCTCTATATTCCTTTCTGTTTACTATAGCATTTGCAATGTCTATCCAGATAGGCAATGCACCAGATGCTCCATATATTGATATGTTTTTATTCTTCATTGGTCTGTTGTCGTCATAACCGACATATACAGCTATAACATAGCCTTCTTCTAAGGACAGACTCCTTCTCTTTTTATCTATCCCAGGAACGATTCCAACAAAGCTTGAATTTGTAAAATTGTCTGCTGTGCCTGTCTTTCCAAAACAGATAACAGGAATACTGATTTTTCCTTTAAAATTTATCCTTACCTTATCTTTTGCCCTTCTTCCTGTCCCATACTGAATAACACCTCTTAAAATTTCACTAACAGAAGCTGAAATCTCTTTTCTCAAGACAGTCTTTCCCTTAGGTTCATATTTCCATATAAGCTTTCCTTCTCTGTCCTTAATCTTGCTTATGATAGGGATTGAAACAGCAGAAAAGTTTTTTCCTAAGGTATACAATCTTCCTGATATGATACTCTGATATGAAAGGGCTGCTTCCAGTATGCTTATTGAATTTGGTCCAAGAGGAAAAGAAAGGACTGGTTTAAGCTTGGTATATATTCCGATCTTTTTTGCAAGTTCAGTTACATATTTGAGTGCTACGAGTGTCCTAAAATCAGGAATTCTATAAAGAAGTTCAATGTCATATGGTCTGTATTTCAGAAGCTTTCTGTATTCTTTTTCCATGTATAAAGAGATCAGGTCTATTATTCCAGAAGTCAAAAGATTGTCTATCCATATCTCATCTCTTTTAAACCTTTGCTGGTTATATACAATCCATTCATAGCTTATTGGAGTAAATGACATGGATTTAGAGTAGATTATCCTTTCTTTATAAATCCAAAATCCTTTCAGAACCTCCTTAGGAATTACTTCTCTTTTAGTAAGAAGCTCTTTTATCCTTTTATACTTCTCTTTCATCTCTTCATTCAGCTTACACAGTCTCTTATAGCTAAACCTTAAGAGCTTTTCTTTTTCCTTATCTTTCAGATTTAACCCTTCCAAGACATCTTCTCTTATCTCATACTTCAATCTCGGAATAACACTTAACATCTCTTCATGTCCACTGAATATAACATCTGGCTCAACTTCCCTTTTTGCTATAAGGAAAGCAGCTTCCATAAGCTTTTCTCTGTTTATTATTATTCCATACCTATCTCTTATCCTTTTTTCATACTGACTGTATGTCTCAAATCTTTTTCTGGTAAGTCCTAAAAGTCCTGCCACTTCCTTAAATTCCTTAAAATTGAGCTTGTCCATAAGATGATATAAGAGCCAGACACTTGCAAGATTTTCTGATTTTACGCATGCCCAAGCCATGGATACCTTATCACTTACTGGAGGATGATCAGGTCTTGGAAAATAATATGTCTCTTCAAACCTGTATATGTCTTCTATGTTATAAAGACTGTCAAGGATGTTCCATTTTAGCTTTAAAGCAGCAGCAAAAAGAATTGGCTTAAATATTGATCCAAGCTGTCTTTTTGCATAAACTGCCCTGTTATAAAAGACATTGCTGTATCCTCCTATCATAGCCTTTATCATTCCTTTGTGAAGGACAATTGCAGCACCTTCTAAAGACGGTATCTTTGTCAGTATGTATCTTCCATTTTCTTCCCATACTGCTATCTCATCTCCTTCATGTATGTTTTCCAAAAACTTTTTTGCCCTTTCCTTAGTAAATTCCAGATTTTTCCCTTCTTTCCATATTAACCAGGCAGAACCTATCTGTTTTATTCCATCATAGTCTATCTTCCCTTCTTTACCATTCAGTCTTATCTTTATCAGGATCTTTTCTCTATCCACAGATTCTACCTTTCCAATAAGAGGAAATCTTCCAGAGAATACACCTCTTATCTTCTTTATGTCCTCTTTTCTTTCAGGTCTGTATCCATTTAGCTCTACATCAATTATAGGAAGTCTTTTTCTTAAACTCATAAGAGCTTTTTCCTGTATCTGCTTATCAATTGAGGTATATATCCTTATTCCTGAAGTTGCTATGTTCTCTATCCCATGTTCTTTAAGGATCTTTCTCATATACTCTGATTCAAGCTGATCTTTTACATAATCCATGATCACATTCAGTGCATAAGTAATCTTTCCCTTTCTAAAAGGAACTTCTTTCTTTTTTGCTTCAAGATACTGTTCTTTTGTTATAAAATGCATCTGATACATCCTTTTCAGGACATAATCCTTCCTTAATTTTGCAAGCCTTTTTGCCTTTTCCTTTCCTTCTTTTGTCTTTTTTATAAAAGGATTATACCTGTTTGGAGCATGAATTGCTCCTGCAATAAATGCAGCTTCTACGAGAGTCAGGTCTTTTGCCGGCTTATTAAAGAAGTATTTTGAAGCAATCTGAAGTCCTTTTCCATATCCTGTTACGAAGAATTGATTGCAGTATAGTTCAAGTATCTTTTCTTTACTAAACCTTTTTTCAAGGATTATTGCCTGTATAAGCTCTTTCAGTTTTGCCATATATGTCCTTTTCTGTCTTCCAAATATGTTCTTTGCAAGCTGTTGTGTAATTGTGCTTCCACCCTGCACAATTCTTCCTGCTTTTATGTTAGCTATAAGTGCTCTTATTATTGCCCTTATGTCAAATCCGTGATGTTCAAAAAAACGCTGATCTTCTGTAGCAATGAGTGCTTTTATAAAGATCTTAGGTATCTGATCGTATGTAAGATATTCACGATGAACTTTCTCAAAAAATACACCTATCTTTGTCATTTCATCACTGTAATATACAGGGCTTTCTGAAGCAACTGCCTTTTCAAAAAGCCCTTCTTTTATCTTAAAAGAGATCTCATTGTCTATCTGGTGATAAAGATAAAGAAGATATAAAAAAAAACCAAAAAAAAGGGAAACTACTGAAAGAAAAAGTATCTTTTTAAACATTTATGCAATCTCTCCCTTTAACAGTTTCTGTCTGAATATCTCCTTTATATCCAATCCTTTCATCATAAGACCTTTCCTTCCATACTTCATATTTGCTTCTATAAGATACCACCTTCCTTCATGCTGAATAAGATCAAGACCCACATCATTAAACTTACACTTCTTTGCCCATTCTACTGCAAGAGAAATAGCCTCTTCAGGAATATCAGAAAAGCTTATTCTTCCTCCTTGAGAGATGTTTGTCCTAAAGTCATCCTTTCTTCTTATCCTCCAGTATGCAAGAACAGGATCATAGTTTATAAGGACTACTCTGAGATCTCTTTCATGAGGAATATATTCCTGAATATATGCAACATTTGTAAGCCTTAAATAGTCTTCAAGTTCTCTTTTGTTCGTTATCTTAAATACTCCTCTTCCCTGTGAAGAACCTCTTGGCAGTTTTGCAATAAATGGAAAAGAGAATTCTTTGAGTATATCTCCATGATGTCTTCTGTAATATATCCTTGTCCTTGGATGAGGAATACCCAGCATATAGAAAAGTGTTGTCTGCTTTATCTTTTCATCTGCATAAAGATATGTCTCAAGACTTGGGAATATCTTTTTGTTCATTGTGGTAAAGAATTGAGCGTAATTTAGGGTAGGGAAAAGGATTATTTTGGCATTCAGAATTAGTCTTCTTTCTTCTTCTGTATAATCTAAAAAATTCGGCTTTACTCCTAAGGTAATAACCTCTTTTATCCCTCTCAGTCTGCTTCCAAGTGCAACAAACTTAGGGCTTTCTTCCATAATCTATGAAATCCATTCTTTTATACGAGCTTCCCATTTTTTTACCTCTCTCAATATATGTGAAAGATCAACTGTCAAAAGCCTCCTTTCTTCCATAACAATCTTTCCATTGATTATACTAAATATGACATCATCTCCTATTGCTGAGTATACGAGATTTGAATATGGATCATACATTGGAAGAAGATGTGGTCTGTTTGAGTCAACTATTATTATATCAGCTTTTTTGCCAACTTCTATAGATCCTATAACATGATCAAGCCCAAGTGCCTTTGCTCCATAAATCGTTGCCATCTTAAGGACTTCCTTTGCCGGCATCTCTGTTGGATCCATCTTTCTTATCTTGTGCAATTTTGCACATGTGTCCATTTCACAGAGAAGATCAAGATTATTGTTTGATGCACATCCATCTGTTCCAAGACATACACATATACCTTCTTTTAGCATTTCAGAAACAGGTGCTATTCCTGATGCAAGCTTCATGTTGCATTCAGGACAGTGAACAACTTTTACATTATATTTTGAAATAAGCCTGATCTCTTCCTCATCTACATGAATACAGTGTGCAGCAATTGTATTTTCTCTGAGCATTCCCAAAGATTCCATAAACTCAAAAGGCTTTTTCCCATATCTTTCCCTTATCTTTTTTACTTCCTCTTCTGTTTCTGAGACATGAATAATAAGTGGAACACTGTATTTCAGAGAGATCTCATTTGCCCTTTTTAGAACATCTTCAGAACAGGTATAAAGTGTATGTGGTCCTACAGCAGGATTTACAAGTGGATCGTCTTTCCACTTCTCTATAAGCCATTCAGTATATCTGAATCCGTTTTCTACAGATCCATAATTTGGTGATGGAAAGTCATAAAGTGCTTCAGATATAATACACCTCATACCTGTCTTTTTTGCTGCTTTTGCAACTTCATCTTCAAATATATACATATCACAGAATGTCGTAGTCCCTGTCATTATCATTTCAGCACAAGAAAGAAGTGATCCTGTGTATACAAGTTCAGCAGAAAGCCTTTTTTCTATAGGAAATATTACCTTCTCAAGCCATTCTTTCAGTGGAATGTCTTCTGCAATTCCTCTAAAAAGGCTCATGGGAATGTGTGTATGTGAGTTTATAAGACCAGGGAGAACAATTCCTCCTTTTGCATCTATTATCCTTTCTGCATCTATCTTTTCTCTTCCTACATATATAATCCTGTCCTCCTTTATACCAACAAAGCCGTTTTCATAAACTGAATCATTCTTATCCATAGTAACGATAATACCATTCTTTATGAGGATATCTGCTTTCATTGAAGTTCTTTTATTACAGCTTCCCAAAGAAGGGAAAGTTTTTTGGAGCTTTTTTCTGCAACAGAGATTATATCTTCAACTGAAGCCTTTTCCATCCTATCCGGAAGATTCATGTTTGTTATAACAGCAATTGCTCCGACCTTTATTCCACAGTGAACAGCAGCAATTGTTTCCATAACAGTGCTCATTCCTACTGCATCCGCTCCAATATTTCTTAAGAATCTTGTTTCTGCTCTTGTTTCAAGACTTGGACCAAGAACACCAACATATACACCTTTTCTTACAGGAATTCCAAGTTCAACTGCTTTTTTTTCTATAAGATCTACGAGAGAAGGATCATATGCCTCTGTCATATCAGGAAATCTTGGTCCAAGCTCATCCAGATTTTTTCCAACAAGAGGATTTCTTCCCATAAGATTTATGTGATCAACAATTATCATAAGATCACCTGTTCTGAAAAGTGGATTAAGACCTCCTGCAGCACTTGATATAAGAAGATACTCTATTCCAAGGAGTTTCATAACCCTTATAGGAAATGCTATCTCCTCTGGAGAATATCCTTCATAAAGATGAAATCTTCCTTCCATTGCAATTACAGACTTTTCAGCAATCTTTCCTATCTTCAGAAATCCTCTATGACCTGGAGCAGTAGATCTTGGAAAATTTGGAATCTCTTCATATGGGATCTCTTTTTCAACCTCCATATTATCCAGGACAGAATATAGCCCTGTTCCTGTTATCATGCCTATCTGAGGTCTTTTTTTCAGAAGATCTTCCAAAAAATTTTTTGTTTCAATAATTTCCTTCATTTTTTTGCTTACTATATAGCTGAAATTTTTTTATTTTGCAACTTAACCCTTACTTCTTCAATGATTTTATTTGCTTAAGTGCTTTTGGGATGAGCTGTCTTATGAATGTCTCTTTATCAAACAAAGAAAGCATCTCATATTTTTTATATCCTGGATGTCTGGGACTTAGTGCAGGAGGCTTTGCCTGAATGAATGGAGCAATCTTTTCAAAGTCTCTTATCATTACAGCTATTGGATAACTTTCAGCAGGATAGCTTTCAATCCAGCCAATTCTCTTCATGCATTCAAATCTTATCTGATCAAGCAAAAAAATATACTGATCTATAACAAATATCTTTTCATTTGGATTCAGGCTATCAAAGTCCAAACAAGAACCAAGTTCTCTTATGTTCATTATAAGATCATAAAGATAAAGAACACTTTCTCCTCTTCCTTCAGCAAGGAAGGAGATAGCTTCTGTTGGAAGGGATGAAAGTCTTGTCTCTGGACCAAAGTCTTTTTTGAACTTCTCCTTCCATCTTCTGAAACCTTTTTTTACATTTAAGATAAACCTTGCTTCAGCTATATTTATGACCTTTTTCATTTATTCTTTTCCATACATGCCTTTACAAATCCATAAAAAAGTGGGGCAGGTCTTTCTATCCTTGACTTCAGTTCTGGATGTGCCTGTGTTCCAACAAAGAATCTGTGATTTGGAAGCTCTATAAATTCTACAAGTCTTCCATCTCTGCTCTTTCCAGAAAATACCATACCGTTTTTCTGAAGTATCTCATGATACTCAGGATTTACCTCATATCTGTGTCTGTGTCTTTCCCATACCTCATCCTTCTGATAAAGGGAATGAACAAGAGTTCCTTTCTTAAGGACTGCAGGATATGCTCCAAGCCTCATTGTTCCACCTTTTTCTTTTACATTCTTCTGTTCAGGAAGTATGTCCACTACAGGATGAGGTGTATCTGGATCTATCTCTGTAGAATTTGCATCTTTAAGGCCACATACATTTCTTGCAAACTCAACTACCGCAAGCTGCATTCCAAAACAAAGACCAAGAAATGGAATATTTCTTTCCCTTGCCTCTTTAATTACCCTTATCTTTCCTTCTGCTCCCCTTTCTCCAAATCCACCAGGAACAACAACACCATCTACTTTATCAAGAAATGAAAGATCCTTAAGGTCTGTTGTTTCAACCCACATTATGTTTACCTTGCATCTTAGATGAGCAGAACAGTGTTTGAATGCTTCAAGAATAGATGCATAGGAGTCTCCAAGTCTCGTATATTTTCCACAAAGAGCAACGGTTATTTCTGTTTCAGGATTCTTTATGTTCTTTATCCACTTTTCCCATCTGCTAAGGTCAGGTGGACTGTATATGTTCAGTTTTTTGTGGATTATCTCAGGAAGTCCTTCTTTGTCAAAAATAAAAGGAATCTCATATATGTCATCAACATCAAGTCCTGTAATGACTGCCTCTTCTTCCACATCACAAAATGTAGAAATCTTTTTTTTGACTTCTGGAGTCAAAAACTGAGAACATCTTCCAATTATTATGTCAGGAAAGATCCCTCGCTGTTTCAAAAGATTTACACTCTGTTGAGTTGGCTTTGACTTCTGTTCGTTTACACCATGTGGAATAGGAACATATGTAAGATGAATATACAGGATGTTTTCTCTTCCAACATCTTCTTTCATCTGTCTCATTGCTTCAAGAAAGAGTTCATTTTCAATGTCTCCAACTGTTCCTCCTATCTCTATTATCACGAGATCAGGAGATTCTTCTCTTACGATCTCAAATATATATTCCTTGATTAAGTCAGTTACATGAGGGATAAACTGGACGGTCTTTCCAAGATAATCCCCTCTTCTTTCCTTCTGCCTTATCATTTCAAATACTTTTCCCATTGTGAGATTCCACTTTGACTTGCAGTTTATATTCAGGAATCTTTCATAATGTCCAAAATCCATGTCCACTTCACCACCATCATCAAGGACAAAGACTTCTCCATGCTCATATGGATTCATTGTTCCTGGATCAACATTCAGATAACCATCGCATTTTATTGGAACTATCTTAAGGCGGGAAGAGAGAAGAAAGCCTATGGATGCTGCTGCTATTCCTTTCCCAAGACCTGAAAGAACTCCACCAGTTATTACTATATATTTCGTCTTTTTTTCCATTCTGAAATTATATTATTGCCAAATTATCCTTGCTTTTTCAATAAGGTTGAAAGCTAAGATCAAAGACCGGAAATATTTCTGAAGAAAAATCTTCCTTCTTTTCAGGAACAACTTCCTCCCAATAAGAAGGAAGACTTATCAGTTTTTTTAACATGATATGATTAAGACCATGACCAGATTTTCTTACGATAAAATGTCCTATAACAGGCTTTCCCAAGGTAGAAAGATCACCCAGAAAATCAAGTATCTTATGTCTTACGCATTCATCCTCATATCTCATTCCTTCAGGATTTATTACTCTGAACTTATCAAAGACAATAGCATTGTCCAGAGAGCCTCCTTTTGCAAGTCCCATCTTCTTTAGTCTTTCTACTTCATCAAGAAAACCAAATGTCCTTGCTTTACTTATCTCTTTTATAAAAGAAGCTGTTGAAAATACAAATCTGTAGCTCTGACACCTGAGAAGAGGATGATCAAATTCTATGGTATATTCTATCTTAAGCTCTTTTGAAGGACAAACCAATATAAGCCTGTCTCCTTCTTCTATCTTAAATGTCTTCTTTATTACTATAAATCTCTTGTATTCAGACTGTTCTTTTATACCTGCCTCATTCTGGATTAAAAAAACAAATGGATTTGCACTTCCATCCATTGCTGGAACTTCAGGAGCATCTATTTCTACAATAGCATTGTCTATTCCAAGTCCATAAAATGCTGCCATAAGATGTTCTATAGTATAGACCTTATATTTTCCACTTGATATGTTAGTTGCACGGTTTGTATCAAATATATTTTCTGGCTTTACAGGAATTACTGGTCTTTCAGGAATATCAGTCCTTATAAACCTTATTCCAGTATTTACAGGAGCTGGTCTTATTGTAAGTGTTACTTTTTTGCCTGTATGAAGTCCTATTCCTTTACACGAGACACTGTTTAAGAGAGTTCTCTGTCTTATCACCTTTTTCCTCCAGGTTTAAAAAAATAGCTAAAAACTTCCATTTTTTCAGTCTTTATAGCATAAAAAAACATATAGAAAAATACACAAAAAAAGGAGGAAAAATATGCTTGAAATTACTGTTCACGAAATAATCTGTTATACTTGAACATGACTGGTGTCCCTTAAAACTTGGACTTACAACTGAAAAAGATCAAAAAAGTGCTTATGTCCAGTGTCTTGATCCTGGTCCACCATATACTGAAGGAGGAACAGTTATATTCAGATTCAGAAAGATAGAAGACTAATTTTCAACTGTCTTAACAAATGCACTACAGATAAGTCCAAAAGGAATATAGCCTCCATATCCAAGAATTGGCATTTCAAATACATGGAGGCAATCTACAAACGGTATACTATACTTCCATTTTGCAAAACTCCAAAAGTTCCACATCTCCCAAAAAAAGCCACATATAAGTCCTGAAATACTTGAACAGACAAGGGTATTCCAATCACCAGAGCATATATCTGAAAAAATCGTCTTCTTTCCTGTAAGCATCTGAAAGGAAGTAATTATAAAAAGAGGGAAGACCCAAACAAATGGAAAAAGATAGTCTGGAAATATACTGAGGAAAAAAAGACCAAGACATGAAAAGAACATCAAAAATATAGCCTCCTTATAGGAATAAGAGACTTTTATCTTCCAGAATCCTTTAAGTGAGATTGTTTTTGAAAGAAGTTCCCTTGTAGATATTACTGCTGGAAGCACTGTAGAAAAACATAAAGTTGCATGAACAGAGAATACAAAAGTATCTTCAGGAACATTTATGTAATACCAGTTTTGAATAAATGTGTTCAGATATTCAAAAGTCCACCAAAAGATGGAACTTAAAGGAAAAAGAAGGATAAAGAAGATTGGTCTTTCTTTGATAAAACAACTTCCTGTTCTCCAGTAATCTATGGCATTTACAAGAAATATGTATGAGAACCAGAGTGGTGCAAATGTATATCTTTGAAAATCAGAAAACCAGGGAAATCTGGTCCATGCAAGTATCCAAAAGAAAGTCATAAAAAAAATGCTAAGATATCCCCACCATGGAAAAGATGCTTTATTCTGGCTTACAGCCTTTGCTTTTTTCAGAAAGTATGCAAGGAAAAGAAACATAAAAAGGTCTGCTAACAGGAAGATAAGAAATATCTTTAAAGAAAAAGCTTTTTTCTCTATGAAGCGAACAGGAAAAGTTATGTGCTTTCCTGAAAGAGCTGCTCCGAAAAAAGTAGGAAGAATGATAAGGAGAAGTATTATAAAGACATTTAATGCTTTGAGCATAGACAATCAAGTTGAAGACTAATACTTTCGTATTTAAAATATACCACGAAAACAATGAAGGAGGGAATAAAAAATGAAAAAGATTGTTCTTATCTTAGTCTTAGCTCTTCTCATCTTTTCAGATAATCTTTATTCACAAGGGATCTGGGTTTATCAAAAAGGAAAAGAGAAATGTTACAGGATACTTTCAAGTCCAACAGGGAGATTTGTCTTTGGTCAGATATCAGATTCAAGCAAAGATCAGTATATGCTTGATACATGGACAGGAAGGCTTTGGCATCTTACAGAAAGTGGAGAAGTTGGAAAATTCCTTGAACCTGTACCGTATAAGACAAAAGACGGAAAGTACAGGCCTTATCCAGAAGAGGTTATAAAGAAGAAAGACTAAAATTTTACACTCTTTACAATCTCTTCGTAGTCTTTTATTTCCTCTTCTGAAAGTTTTCTTCTGAAAAGATCCTTTCTTACGAATATAGGGATCTTTCTGTTAAGGGCAAGTGCAACACTGTCACTTGGTCTGCTGTCTACCCTGTGTTCTTCATCTCCTATCTTGAATACCACGTTTGCATAAAATGTATCCTCTTTTAGATCATTTATTTCCACTCTCAAGAACTGAACATTTGACCTTTCAAGTATACTCAGATAAAGGTCATGAGTAAGAGGTCTTTTTGGTCTTATTATTCCTTTTTCTTTTGCAATTGCAGCAAATTCTGCATCTCCTACAAACATAAGAAAGTATCTTTCTGCATCAGGACTTTCTTTAAGTATCACCATATTCCCTCTTTCTGGATCACTTTCAAGAATAACTTCTTTTACTTCTATAAATTCCATATTACTCATCCTCTTCTCCTCCTTCCTCTTCTTCTTTCCCAAATTCACTTGCTATTCTTGCAAACTCTTTCAATCTGTCATCCACCTTTCTGAAAAGCGTCCCTTCAGGATATGTTCCATCTGGCTGAAGCTTTCCTGCCTTCATTCCTGTAAGTATCTCTATTCCTTCCTCAACTGTCTCAATAGGCCATATATGGAATTTTCCTTCTTTTACACTCTCTATCACCTCCTTCTTTAGCATAAGATTCTTTATGTTCTTTTTTGGAATAATCACTCCTTGCCTTCCATTCAACCCTTTCTTTTTGCATATATCGTAAAATGCTTCTATCTTTTTCGTAACTCCTCCAACTGGCTGAATCTCTCCCTTCTGGCTTATAGATCCTGTTACAGCAATTCCCTGATAGATAGGGACATCTGCAAGTGCACTAAGTAGCGCAAAGAGTTCTGCACTGCTTGCACTGTCTCCTTCAACAATTCCATAACTTTGTTCAAAACAGAGTGTTGCTGTAAGTGAAAGTGGTTTATTATGTGCAAATCTTTCCTTTATAAAAGATGAAAGTATCATAACTCCTTTTGTATGAATCCTTCCACTCAGCCTTGCCTCCCTTTCAATAGCAATTACTCCTTCCCTTCCAACAGATACTGTTGCAGTGATTCTGTTTGGTCTTCCAAATTCATGATCTCCTGTCATAAGAATGGATATTCCATTTACCTGCCCAACCTTTTCTCCATCAACCTCTACCCAGAATATATCCTTTTCTATAAGCTCTTTTATCTTTTCTTCTACAAGATTTGCCCTGTATTTCCTTTTTTCTATAGCCTTTTCAACATGTTCTCCACTTATAAGATCCTTTCCATCAAGCTGTGCCCAATAGTTTGCTTCTATAAGGAGATCCTTTATATCGCCAAGTTCAAGAGAAATCTTTTCCTGATCTTCTGTCTGTTCCATGCTGTATTCTATAAGTCTTGCTATTCCAGTTCTATCCACATGTCTTATGTTTTGCTCTCTGCAGAATTTTGCAACCATCTTTGAAAACTCAAGTATACTTTCTTCTTTCCTATCCATGCTGTCATCCATGTGAGCCTTTACTTTGAAGAGCTTTGGAAAGCGATCATCGTATATGTGAAGGAGTTCAAAAAGGAGTGGATCTCCTGTTAAGACGATCTTTACATTAAGTGGAATAGGTTCTGGTTTTATTGTCCTTGTGCTAAAGAGTCCATAAAGCTCTCCAAGATCTTCTATCTTTATCTCCTTATCCTTCAAAGCCCTTTTTAGTGCCTCCCATGAAAAATACCACTTCAGAAGGTCAAGTGCTTTCATTATGAGATAACCACCATTTGCTCTGTGAAGTGATCCTGCTTTTATCATCGTAAAGTCTGTGAAAAGTGCACCAAGCATTGCCTGTCTTTCTATTGTTCCAAAAAGATTTGGATATGCTGGATTTGATTCAATTACAACAGGTGCACCTTTTGTCTCTGAATTATCAACTATTACATTCACATCATACCTTCTTCTTAAAGACTCCTTAGTAAGCATTGGAATTGGAATTGGAGAACTTTGAGAAGTCTCCTGTTTTTTCATAAATTCATCAATATTTTCAACAATATCCTCCTGAACACTTTTCAGATACTCTATTACCTGTTCCTCATCCTTGTATTTTTCAAAATATGGCTCCATATGCTGAGAAACGACAAAAAGTGCTATCTCTTTCTTTAACTTATCTTGCTTCTTTTTCAGTTCTGCCTCTTCTTCTCTTATCTTCTTTACCACTTCTTTCATTTTTTTATGAAGCTCATCACTTTTCTTCTTAAGAACATCCTTTACTTCTCTTGGAAGCTCAGAAAGCTCCTCCTGTGTTATAGGACTTCCATCTCTTCCCATAGGAACTATAAGCATACCTACCTGAGAGACCTGAAGAATAAAGCCTTCTTTCTTTGCTTCTTCTGAAAGCTGCTCTATGATCTGTGCCTTTTTCCTTTCAAATTCTCTCCTTAACTCTTCTTCCTTCAGCCTGTAGTCTTCACTTTCAAAGACCTGAGGAATCTTTTTTTCAAGTGTTTCTATAAGTTCTCGCATGTCTTTTTTTAACTCTTTCCCTCTTCCTGCAGATATCCTCAGGCTTTTTGGCTTATCAGGTTCTTTAAAGTTATTCACATAACACCAGTCAGGAGGAGTTGGTTCCTTTTTTGCCTGTTCTTCTATGTAGACCTTTGCTATATAGGTAAGTCCTGCTTTTGGAGGTCCTGCAATATAGATGTGATAGTCATCTGCTTTTATTCCAATTCCAAACTTTATTGCATCTTTTGCCCTTTCCTGTCCAAGGACAGGATCTTTTGGAAGTTCAAGTTCTGAGGTATCATTAAATGGAAGTGAGTTTGGATCAATATGTGCCCTCAGTTTTTCTACAGGAACTTCTGGAAAATTTCCCATATATGTCTCCTCCAATTTTTAATTTTTCTTCCATCTATCATACCCATTCTGTATAGTAAAGTAAACTTGAATAGACCAGATATTTTTTATAGCATTTTTAAAAAAAGGAGTAATTTTTATGAGAAAGTTATTATCGGCTCTGGCAATCATGTTTTTGATAGGTTGTGCTGTAAATCCTGTTACAAAAAAAAGACAGTTTATGATTGTATCAGAAAAGGAGGAGTTCAGGATAGGAAAAAAGGTAGCAAAACAGGTAGAAGAGGAAATGGGTATATATCTTGAGCTTCCTAAGCTGAGATCGCTTATAAAAGAAGTAGAAAGGAATATAGGAAGACAAAGTGACAGACCGAATCTTATATATAGAGCAGAAATCGTAGATACTCCTGACTTTAATGCATTTGCACTTCCAGGAGGATTTATTTATGTCAACAGAGGACTTCTTGAAAGGATAAATTCAGTTGATGAACTTGCTGCTGTTCTTGGACATGAAACAGTTCATGTTGCTGCAAGACATTCAGCAGCACAGATCTCAAAACAGAGAGTCATTAATCTTCTTCTTTTTGGAGTAAATCTGGCAACAGGAGGTATGGTTCAAAGATATGATCAGATTGTTGGACTTGGTCTTATACTTGCATTTAACAAATGGTCAAGAGATCAGGAAAGACAGGCAGACAGATATGGAATCATATATATGACAAGGGCAGGATATAATCCTAAAGCATTTCTTACACTCCTTGAACAGATAAAGAGACTTGAACTAAGAGAGCCTTCAATATTTGAAGTATGGTTTATGAATCATCCTCCAACAGATGAAAGGATAAAACTTGCAAAGGAAGAGCTGAAGAGGATAGAAAAAGTCTGTCCTGAATGTCTCAAAAGACCAATAAGAAGAAATGAATACATTTCCCTCCTTGATGGACTTGCTGTAGGAGAAAGGACAAATACTGAGCTTATACTTGGAGAAAGGTATTACAATAAGGAATATGCATTCAGTATAAAGATACCTGCTGGATGGTATGCAAGGCTTAGAAGCAGGTATGCTACAGCTATATTTATTAATCCAAAAAAAAGGTTCTCTGTTTTCCTGAATGTAGATCCTCTTATGAAAAAGACTAAAGCTGAAGTTTATCATAAGGAAAAGAAAAAAGAACTTCTTCGTCATGGACTGATAAAGATAAAAGACATAGAAGATAAGCTTCCATATGGAGCAAGAATTTCAATATTTACAGGATTTGACAGGACAAGAGGAGAGATAAAGGCAGAACTTATCAGTTTTGTTAAAGGAGCTGAAGGATATAGTCTTCTTGGATCAGCCAAGAAGGAAGATTTTCTTGAACTTCACGAAAATCTTATAAGCATGATAAAAAGCTGGAAGTTTCTTTCACCAGAAGAAGCCCATAAACTTCAACCATTAAGACTAAGGATACACAGGGTCAGAAAAGGTGAAACATGGAAGTCAATTACTATAAAATACTACGGATCTGATATAGGTTCAGAAAAACTTGCCTTATACAATGGATTTAATAAAGGAGAAGAACCTCCTCCTGGAATCCTTATAAAAATTCCTCCAAGCCTTAGATTTTACTGATCAGATTCTACAATCTGTTTCAGTTTATTTATTATGGTTACAGGAACAGGACCTGACCTTAGATAAAGATCAAGAAGCTGCTTTGGTGTCTGAATCTCTTTTTCTACTTCTTTCCAATCAATTCCTTTTTCTTCAACTTTTTTCATAAGACGGGCAAGTTCCTCTGTCCTCATCTGCATCTTTTCCCTCCTTTTTTTAGGAGAAAGTAATCGGATATGGAAGTTTTGTCAATACTGAGTTGATTTTATCTATGAGTTCATGTATCTGAAAAGAGGAATGCTTCCTCTTCAAGGAAAAGTAAAGGTATATCTGGATGACTTTAAAGTAAAGGAGATATTAGATCTTGAGATAAAAGAATCTGGACCTTACAGCTATTACATCCTTGAAAAGAGAAATATGAATACACTTGAGGTTCTAAATTACATCTCTCAAAGATGGAAGATCTCAAGAGAAAGGATAGGATTCTGTGGACTAAAAGACAAAAGAGCTGTTACTTCACAGTATATATCAATAAAAGAAGGGCCAGAAGAGGATCTTGAAGAAAGCAATTTTAAGCTGAAATTTATTGGAAAAGGAGAAAGTCCTATAGAAGTTGGAAGCCTGAAAGGAAATGAGTTTCTCGTTACGATAAGGAGTATTGAGCCAGAAAAGATAACAGAAGCATTTGAGATAATAAAGAAGATAGGATTTGCAAATTACTTTGGAGAACAAAGATTTACTCCTGATCTTCATACAAGAAAACCAATAGCCCTTCTTCTTATAGAAGGAAAATACGAAGAAGCACTTAAGGAATATCTTACACAGCATCCTGATAAGGAAAAGAGAAGAGAGCTTAGAAGACTCTGGAAGAAATGGAAGGTTTTTACAAAAGAAGCAAATCATCTGACAAAGATAGACAGAATTGTCCTTAGCAGATTTATAAAAAAAGGTGATGCTGAATCTGCACTAAAGGTATTTCCAAAGAGTATAAAGCTTCTTTTTTTCTTCTCTTATCAGAGCCTTTTTTGGAACAGAATACTATGCAATCTCGTAAAAAAATATTCTGACAGCTTTTCCATTCCATTCATAAAATCAGAAAGACTTTATTTTTACAAAGAACTAAGTCCATTCTTTAAGGAATTCAGAGATCTTGAAATGCCTTTTATAAGCAAAGAGGTCCTTTCATGGGATGGAGATCCTCAGATAAAGGATGAAATAATAAAGTTGATGAAAAAAGAGAATCTTTTTCCTATTCTGGAAAAAGAAGTCCTTGGACTTAAGGTATTCTCTCCTGGAAAAAGAAGGATAATAGTATTTCCTGAAAATGGAGAAGTAAAGGAGTATTCAAAAAGGAAAAAGAGGATCACGATAAAATTCTTTCTTCCTTCTGGCTGTTATGCTACAGTATTCCTTTCAAAGCTTATAAAGTATCCGGTATGAGTGGGATTAAGGAAGTATTGAGAAAGATGTTTGGAGTTCACGCAGAGATTCTTTCTGATATTCTTTACATCGCAATGAAGGAGGATGAAATATCTTTTGAACAGATAAAGAGATATGCAGGAAAAGATGCAGAAGATATACTTGTTGAAGCATTTGAGATGAGACTGCTTATTCCTGTTGGAGAAAGAAAGACATTCAGCTGGGAAGACTCATTTTTAAGGATGAAGGAAGATGAAAAATACAGGATTCCAAATATCGTAAAATACATACTGCAGGAAGCAGAAAAAAGTGGAAAGATGGAGATAAGGAAAGCTGTTGAAAGATTTTTTAAGGAGATGGGAGAAAAAGAGTGGAAAAAGATAGCAGATCTTGTTGAAATAATCAGCAAAAGCAAATATATAACAGGAGCTGATATAAAGATGATATGTGAAAAGATTGGAATTGGAGAAAGGACAAGCTCAATTATCCTTGAACTTAAAGGTGCAGGGATAATAAGTCCTTGTTTGAGGAATGTTTCAAGGATTGAAGTATCTCCTATTTATGAAATAAATCCTTTTTTGAGTTATGAGGCTGATAGATATAAATAAAAAAAGAAGGTTTGAGACAAAGGATATCGTAAAGAGAAAAGGGATAATAGTTCCTGATCAGATAAGAATAAAAGGATATCCTTTAGAAAAGCCAAATACTGTTTTTAATGCCAGTTTTAAATTTACAGAAAATGGTCTCAGGATATTTTCAAGAGCCTGTTTTGGATATTACACATATGCATGTAGCATAATAGAATTTGAGATCCCTCTTGAGGATATTTCTTTCAGAAGTGAGAAAAAATACGAAGCAGAGATCTCTATATTTCCAGACAGCAAGTATGACTTTTGGGGAGTTGAGGATCCAAGGTATTACAAGATAGACAACATGGAGCTTATAACATACTGTGGAAGGACCTTAAGTTATCTGAGCAATGAGATAAGCATGGAAAAAACTCTGCCAGTAACAGCAATCCGGCAAGGAGAAAGATGGAAAAAGATAGCTGTATTCAGAATGCCTGAAGATATAAGATGGATAATGTCAAGTGACAAAAATGCATTTCTTTTTAAAGTAGAAGACGAAATACTTCTTTTTCATAGACCACACATTGCTGAAAAAAGGTTTTATCTTTCTGTTTCAAAAGTAGAAAAGGAAAAGATTATGAATCCTAAGGAATTAGAGGAGGTAGAAATAAAAGAGATCCTTTTTTTTGCTGAACCAGCATCTTTTGAATCAAAAATCGGTTGGGCAACCCCTCCAATAAAGATCGGAAATGAAAATCTTGTCTTTATCCATGCTATGGGAAAAGATCATGTATATAGAGTTCTTTGTGCACTTGTTGACAACAGAGGATATATCTGTTCTGTGACACCATTTTACATAATGGAACCAAGGGAGATATACGAGATTTATGGAGATAGACCATATGTGGTATTTCCCTGCGGTGCTCAACTCTTTGGAGAAAAGATATACATAACATATGGTGCTTCTGATTCTTTTAGGAA